>BNJU01002022.1_pt1:530000-738426 | contig 738426 bp, 961 predicted proteins | sample 8539281 | NCBI WGS metagenome assembly BNJU01 (sample SAMD00202456, study PRJDB9452) | human saliva metagenome | isolation source: human saliva | place: Japan
TCTTTTGTATTTTTGTCAAGATTTTTTATAAATTCTTAACATTAAATATTTTTAAATGTTTCTATTGTTCGTCTTCTCTATCAGAAGACTTTTACTATTCTATCATCAGTTATTAATTATGTCAATAGAAAATAGAAAAAGTTTAGAAAAATTTCTTTTTATATTTTCTAAACTTTTTCTTCTATAAAATATGTTCTTTTTATCGTTATTTTAGTAGTTTTGTCTGTGAACTATTCTATAAGGTAGATTCATTTCATTTTTCTTTGTACATTAAATTCTTCTAATTCTACCTCTTCTATTTCTTCACCTTTTACGTTTTAGCTTTTTCTATATCAATTATTTTTGTTAGTACGCATTGATACTGCTCCAATATCAAAAGATTGGTTGGAATATCGAAGAAATTTTTCGGTCTTGTCATATTTATTAGTTTTGTATTTTCTAATGATAGGATTTGTAAATCTCCTGGAATACTGATTCCTAAATCTAATGCTTGTTGCATTACTGCTAAGTGCAACTTCATCGAACATAGTAATTACTACTTCTGCATCAATATTACTTATAGCTTTATACAGTTTATTACTTTCTTTGTATGTTCTGTATCCATCAATTATATTTTGTGGTTTGAAGTCTACTTTTTCTGATGCTAACGCCTCTTTATATCCTTTTTATAAGTCTTTGTGTTTTTGGCTTTTCATACTTTATCTATAACTAATGAGATATTTTTGAGATCCTTTTGCTAAAAATTCTTTTAGTTACATCATATGCAGCTTTTTCATAATCTATATTTACAGCATAGAAATCAGAATCAGTACCTAGGTTTCTGCTAAAACTACTGGTATTTGAATGTCTTGCAAGTAATTTTTAGAACTATCTGATAAAGAATGATCCTAAATATATAATTCCATCTACTTGTTTACTCACAAATGAAGCGAAGATATTTTTTCTATTTCTTTGTCATCACATGAGTTTGCTAAAAATTATATTATATTTATACATATTTGCTACTGATTCAATTCCACTTACTATTTCAGCTGAAGATAAATCTGCTATATCTGGGTAATACTATACCATATAGTTGTTGTTTTTACTAGCAAGTCCTCTAGCAACAGCATTAGGTGTATATCTTAATTTTTAATAACCTCTTGGACACGTAGTCTTGTATCTTCTTTTACATTAGGATTATTATTAACCACCCTGATACAGTGGCCATCGATACTTTTTGCTTCTTTTGCTACATCATATATCGTTATTGTCATTGTTTTTCTCCTCTACTTTTTATTTAAATTTATTGGTAACTTTAAAAAACCTTTTTCATCCTTATATATTGTACCAAATTTTTTCTATAAGTCTAGTATTTGAAAACAAATTTTTCTATATTTTTGTATTTTCAAAAAACGTTTACTTTCCTTTTTATAATATTTCTTTTACTTTAAATTTAATAAAAAGAAGAATTAAATTCTTCTTTAAAATTTGAAAGATTTGAATTTAATTCTTCTATAATTTTTAATTAAATTAAGCTTCTAAAAGCTGCGTATGCTTTTTCTAAAGTTTCTTTTAGAACTTTAGCTGAATGTTGCATTTTAGCTGTTTCTTCTTCAGTTAAGTCTAATTCTACTACTTCACGAACACCTTCGCGTCCAACGATAGCTGGAGTTCCGATGTATAATCCGTCGATTCCGTAGTGTCCATCACAGTATCCACTTACTGCAAGCTCAACATTTTTCGTCACGTAAGATAGCTTTAACGATTGTGAATAACGCAAGTCCGATTGCGTAATAAGTAGCACGTTTACGGTTAATTACTTCGTATGCAGCACGCATAACTTTTTCTTCTACATCAGCGAAGTCTTCTTTAGTGTATTTAGAAGTTTCTAAGAATCTGTCGAATTGTTTTCCGTAAACATTTACGTTACTCCATGCAGCAAGTTGAGTATCTCCGTGTTCCCCAATGATATATCCACGAACACTGCTTGGTGCTAATCCTAATTTGTCTCCTAAGATGTAACGGAATCTTGAAGAGTCAAGAGTAGGTCCTGATCCAACAATTTTGTTTCTTGGGAATCCAGTGAATTTTTGTAAAGCGTTAGTTAATACGTCTACTGGGTTAGATGCGATAACGATAACGCCATCGAATCCTGAAGCTACGATTTGCTCAGACATATCTTTAACAACTTTCATGTTTTTGTCAACTAGGTCAAGACGAGTTTCACCTGGTTTTTGTGGAAGACCTCCAGCGATTACGATTACGTCTGCATCAGCACATTGCTCGTATCCACCTGAAGTTACTTTAATAGGTGGTACTAATGCTCCACCGTGGTTAAGGTCCATTGCTTCACCTTCAGCTTTTTCAGCGAAGAAGTCGATTAATCCTAGTTCTTCACAAAGTCCGCTTGAATATAATTGATAAGCAAAGCTCATCCCTACCATTCCTGCTCCTATTAAAACAACTTTTTCTATTTTTCGCTTTCATAGAAAAACCTCCATTAATATATATATAGTTTTAGATATTTTTAAGTAATTATTTTTACTATTTTTATTTTTTTATGGGATAAAATACTATAACAACTCTTATTAAAGTACGCATATCTCATTTCCCTTAGAATTATATCACACTATTGGAGAAAGTGTTTTTATTGCCTTTTATTTATGCTATCTTGTTATTAATCTAAACAAATTTTCATATATTTTTGAAATTTTTATAGTGTTATATACATAAAAATAAAACGTTTTTCCTTTTGTTGTCTTAGTGTTTTTACTTATACTTTTAGTAGAAGATAATTTTTCTAATTTTATTTATAATTAGTATATTTTTATTTAAATTTTTTAAAAAAAATTTTTATTTATTTTTGTAGATTTTTCTACTTTGTACCATTTATATTTTATTTTTCTGTATTTATGTTAGCTTTTTTGTGTATTAGTTATTTGTAATTATTTCTTCTATACTGTAATATTACAGTTTTATATTTTTCTTATCTTCTTTATTTTTCTATGTAAATTTCATGAATAAAAGAGACTCAAATTTTTTCTTGAGCCTCTTCTTTAATTATTTTTCTATTATATTTCTTTTGAACTACAGTGTACTAGTGTTACTAATACATGCAGCTGTTAAAATTAATACATATAAAGCTTTTATTCCAATCAGAAATATCTCTAATATATCCTAGTAATGGTGGGAATACTGCAGCTAATAAGTATCCTCCTGATTGGGCTAAACCTGAAATATCAGCCGCTTCACTTTCATTTCTTGATTTTTACTGAGAATAAATACATTACATACGAGAACGATCCTCCTCCAGCTAAAGCAAAATATAATGATAAATGTTAACATTATTACAAAGTTTCCACTGTGTACAGCATCCCTACTAATGACACTAAGTATCCGATAGTAATAACCACTGGGATTATTAATTTATTATGTAGTTTATCCGCTAAAATTGGAACGATAAATGTTGATGGAAATTGCACGAACTGGCTTATAGATAATAATAATCCTGCAGTTTCTGGTGTGGAAACCTTTACTAATCATTATTTCTGAAAACCAAGAAACACTACAATAAAATAGTGCTGATTGCAGTTCCCATACTTAGCATAATAGTCCACATTTTTCGAATATTTAAAAGTATCCATGTACTTTCTCATGACTATCTTTCACTTCACTTACACTGCTCTTTTTCGACATTGCTGTGTATACAAAAATATTAATTACAGCTATAACTAACTCAAATATTAACAGCAAGACCTGTTGAGAATTTTTCTCCACCGATATTTGTACTTAAGATTGGGATAGCTAATAGCTGCAAAAGCAGCTCTACATTCATAACCCTACTGCATAAAAATCCTGTCATAAGACCTAGTTTTTCTGGATAATATTTTTTTACCAATCCCGGTAATAACACATTACCTACAGTTATTCCTACTCCAATTATAAATGTTGTAAGAAAGAATACATATGTATTGATGTAGAATCTAACGCTAATCCGATACTTATTGTTATAACAGCTAATAATAATGTTTTTTTCTAATCCAGCTTTGTTTGAAAGTTTTGCTACCATAGGACTAAAAATTGCAAAAAGCTATTAATGGGATTGTTGTAATAAATCCTGCCACTGTATTATTTATGTCTAATATAGATTTTTAATGGCCTAATATTGCTCTAACTGATGTTATAGGGGTTCTTAATATAAGACTTAAAAAGATAACACCGAGTATAATTAATATACTATTCGATTTTTGTCATTGTTCCTCCTTGTTAACATAGAAAAAGGAGTGATTTTTACAATTAAGAGTTAGGGAGTAATTTAAAAGTCGATATTTCTAAGAAATCAATTTTATCGAATCTCCCCGCAAGGGAGTGACTCAAAAATCGCGATTTCATAGAAATCGATTTTGTCGAGTCACCCCCGCACAGTTTATTAGATATCTAAAGAGCTTTTACAAAGCGAATTTAGATATCAATAAACCACTGCATCTATGTGTTCCCATATGAACTTTGTTAAATTTTTAAAGGCTTTTGGGTCAGCCCCATTCTGTTTATGAGTTTTCATATAAACTTTTTTAAATTTAGCACTTTTTGTGTCAGTACTTTTGCCTTATTATGTAAAATCTCCTACTACAGTTTATTAGATACCCACCAAGTTGCTAAAAAACTCGTTGAATATCTAATAAATAACTACATTTTTTATGTTTAAATTTAATTTTTATATTTTATTAGTAAGTTCTTACTGGTAAAAATTAATTCGATAATTTCTCTGTGGTAGTCACTTGGTTGAATGATAAATGCTGTTAGTTCACCAGAGAACTTAACGATAATTTCTTCAGCTGCAACAGCAGATACCGCGTCTTTTAAATATTTACCAGATACAGAAATTTCAAATTTATCATCTTCTAATGTAGACGAAACTTTTAATTCTTCTACAGCACTTCCTAAATCTTTAGATTGAGAAGAAACTTCTAATAGATTATCAGTAATTACTAATTTAATAATATCATCTTTATCTTCTCTACTCATTAATGCAACCCTATCTACAGCATTAAAGAATTCTCTACTGTTTGCTACAAATGTACATTCAAAAACAGTAGGAATAAGTTTATTAGTATTAGGATAGTTTCCGCTAATTAATAATACTGTATAAACTACATTTTGGTAATAAAGAACTATTCTGTTATTTTTCATAGAAGATTTCTACTTGATCTTTTCCATTTTCTATCATTCTTTGGAAATAAGTTAAAAGCTTTTCTAGGAATAATTAAATTAAACTCTTTACTACTATCTTCATCATTTAGTGTAACTTGTCTTCTACTTAGACGATATGAGTCAGTAGCTGTAGCTGTTAAAATTTTGTTACTAATGAGAAGTTAACTCCTCTAAAATTGGTCTTTGATCATTAGGAGCTGTACAGAATACTGTTTCTTTAATAATATCATTAAAGACATTAGCTTCTAATTTAAGACTATTTTCTTTAGAAATAACTGGAAATTCTGGATAATCATTTGCATCATATCCTTTTTACGTTAAATTCACTTTTTCCTGATTTAACTAATATATTATTTTTCTATTGTTTCTATTTCTATTAAATCAGTAGGTGCCTTTTCTAATAATTTCTATAAAATTACGTGATGGTAAAACTACTTGACCTTCTTCTTCAATAGTTATAATTTCTTTATCATCTTCATAACTATTTATTGAATATTCAACAGATACTAAAGAATCACTTGCTTTTTAATATAAGTTGATCTTTTTCTAATTCTATTTTTATACCTTTTTAAAAATTTCAAAAAGAGAATTAGGTGCTATTACTCTTGATACGTGATTTAAGCCATCAAGAAAATTTGATTTAGATTATAGTAAATTTCATTTTTCTCCTTATATATAATATATATTTAATAAAATAATAATAATAAGGCCTGTAAAAACTGTGGAAAACTAAAGATAGCTCAAAAAAATAATGAATTTTTCACTTGTTAATAACTTGTTAAAAAGTTTTTGAATATCTATAGTAGTATTTAACAGGCTTTTTAAATTTTTCCTAAACGTTCTTTTATTACTTCTATATCTTCAAAAATTTCAGGATTTTCATCTTTTGCTAAGTTTTGCAATTTTATTAAATGAATAAAGAATAGAAGTATGATCTTTATTGAAGCAATCTCCTATTGAAGGGAATGATAAAGTTGTAAGTTCCCTACATAGATAAATAGCTATATTTCTAACCTGAACGACTTCCTTTTTACGAGAAGATGAAAGAATATCATCAACCTTGATTTTATAGAAATCAGCACATACATTAATAATGTTCTCAGGGTGAGATGTTTTTTTCTAGGTGAAGTTTTAGCACTTTTTAGTATTTCCTCGGCAATACTAAGTGAAGGTTGTTCATGTTTAGATGTTGCCGTGAATTTAATACGCTTAAGTACTCCTTCAAGCTCTCTTATATTAGAAGATACGTTACTAGAAATATAAGTAAGTGTTTCTTCATCTAGTTTAATATCGAACTGTTCGCATTTGAATTTAATAATAGCCATACGAGTTTCGAAGTCAGGAGGTGTAATATCTGCAGTTATCCCCTTGACTGAATCTAGTAACTAATCTATCTTCCAAATCATTAAGTTGAGATGGAGAGCGATCACTTATAAGAACGATTTGTTTTTGATTCATTTGTAGCTCGTTAAATGTATGGAAAAATGCATTTTTGTGTTTCTGTTTTACCTGATAAAAAAATTGAATATCATCGATTAAAAGAGCATCTACATCACGGTATTTTTCTTCTAAAGTCTTCATCCGCATTAGTATAGTTGTTTCTTTATCTTTCATTGGTTTAATAGAAGCAAGAAACTCATTTAAGAATTTTTCAGAAGATATACACTCTATTTTAAAATCAGGAAATTAGCTTCCATTTCATTACCGATAGCGTGAAGTAAGTGAGTTTTCCCAAGTCCAACACCTCCCGTATATGAATAGTGGGTTATAAATTCCACCTGGAGAAACAGCGACATTCCATGCTATATTATGAGTAAAAGGCATTTCCCTTCACCAACTACAAAATTTTCAAATGTAGTTTTTATTATGCGTAGGATTTTTGCTCGCTATAATATTCTTATTAGGTTCAGGTTTTTGTAATCTTCTAGAGGGAAAGTTTGTTTTTGATAAAAATGTTGAGCTCCAGAAGGTTTATCACCTTGAAGGAAATTCTGTCTAATTAAGTTTTCTGCTGCTGGTTTTTCATCAACAACATGAGGCGTAATTAGAGGAAGATCGTTATCAAGGGAAGTATATTCTATATTAAAATCAAAACCAGTATTTTTTCTTTAGTATTTCTTTTAATTTTTGATCATAAGCACTTTGAATAAATTGAGAAATAAGTGCTTCTTTACTAGTAATAACGATAGATTTCTTCATAAAATCAACATTATCAATAGAAGCACTAGAAAACCATGTGTCGAAAAACATGAGTGATCCACAGTACTTTTTTTAGTTCACGAAGAATTATTTCCCATAAGAAATTAGAATTACTCAATGAAATACCTCCTTAAAAATATATATAAATAATTATAGCATAAACTGGGAATAAAATAAAACAATAGTTATTAACAAGTTGTTAACAGAAGTTTTTAACTATGTAAAAAATAATAAGAAAAAGCTGTGAATATGTTAAATGTAAAGAAATTAAATAAAGACTAAATGAGTTATTTATAAGTTTTTAACATAGACGAACATTGATAGAAATATAATTTAAGAGTTTTTTCACACACATTCACACCTGTGAATAACTTTTTCTTGTTAATTTGTTAATAACTTTTAAAATCTGTTAAAAACTCAGTAAAAAGATAAATTTGGTTTATCTTATGATATAAAGTTATTAACAAAAGATTTGTGAATAACTAAATAAAAACTGTGAATAAATTTATTATGAGGATATACTTAAATATTTTTCTTATAGATTTTTAAGAATTTATTAACAATTATAGACTTTTTATGTGCTTTAGTGCTGAGTCTATAATAATAGGTTAAAAAGAAATATTACTCTTAAATAGTGATAAAATGACTGCCATTTAGAATATTTTTCTTTGATAAATATTTTTTTGAAAAATGAGGTTTTTGCTTGATAAATTATTTTCAGATATGTTAAACTAATTCAGTTATTACATCTATCTAAGTTAAAGAAAAGAAAAACTCGAGGAGGACAAAATGAAACGTACGTATCAACCAAATAAAAGAAAACATTCAAAAGTACACGGATTTAGAGCTAGAATGAGCACTAAAAACGGAAGAAATGTATTAGCAAGACGTAGAGCTAAAGGAAGAAAAAGTTCTTTCAGCTTAATGTTTGCACTGAGGGTATCACGAAAGTGGTACCCTTTTTATTAGAGAGTCCTAAAAATATGAAAGATAGTTGTAAAAAGTAAATAAACTGTTAAAATATTAGTGTTAAGAAAGGTTTTTAAAATGAAAAAGAATATAGAGTAAAAAGAAGTCAAGATTTTGATAATATTATAAGAAAAACAATCTTTTGCGAATAGACAGTTTGTTATTTATTATCAAAAATAATTTAGACCATATGCGTTTAGGAATTTCTGTAAGTAAAAAAATTAGGAAAAGCCTTCGAACGTAATAAAATAAAAAGATATATACGAGAAACTTTTTAAAAACAAGAAAAGAATATGTTAAAAAAACTATGATATAATAGTGATTGCGAGAGCTGGTGCAAAAGATATGCCATTTTTTAGAATTTGGTAGAGCATCGATCATGTTTTTTAAAAAGATCGAAAACTTATGAAAGCGAAGAGGAGTTAAGAATGGAAAAAGAATATTTTTATGTTGGAGTTACTGTAGATGAAGCTATTAAAAAGGGTTAAAAGACCTATCATTAACTGAAGATGCAGTAAAAATTGAAGTAATCGAAGGTGGAAGCGCAGGTATCTTCGGATTATTTAAAAAGAAGCTAAGGTAAAATTAATTCCATTAGATGAAGAATATAATAAAGCTGAAGCTGCAGCTAAGGTTGCAGAAGTAGAAAAAAGAAGAAAAAGTTGTTGAAGTTGATAAAACAACTGAAAAAAAGTAGAAGTTGCAGTTGAGAAAGTAACTGAACAAGAAGTTCATGATGAAAAACAGAAATAGTTGAAGAAGAAGACTGTTGTTGAAACAGAAGATATAGAAGAAAAAACTGAAGAGCCAGTTAAAAAAAGCTAAAAAGAGAAGATTATAGTAAAAATCAAGATCGTATCGTAAGTTACTTACAAAAATATCGTTATTGCGATGGGATATCCTGATGCTACTGTTGATTTTAGAGAAGATGGGAAATCGTCATTTCACTTTAAATATTAAAACAGAAGAAAATACTAGTCTAATTATCGGAAAACGTGGTGTAACTTTAAATAGTTTGCAGTTTTTAGTTAATAACTTTTGACTAAAAATTCAGCTCTCACTACTTCAGAATTGAAGTCGACTGTGACGATTACAGAGAAAAACCGTAAAAACCTTAGAAGACTTAGCATTAAACTTAGCTAAGAAATCTAAAAAAATCGGGAAACCAGTTGAATTAGAACCTATGACAAGCATCGAAAGAAAAATTATTCACAATGCTCTAACAGGTATTAAAAACGTTGAAACAGAATCACGTGGTGAAGAGCCACATAGATATTTAGTTATTACAGCTAAATAGGAGGTCTAATGAAGACAGTATTAATAGTTGATGATAGTTCTTATTATAGAAACCGTGGAGCAGAAGTTGTTAGTCGTGCAGGATATGAGTATTATTTTGCAGAAAATGGCGAACAAGCTGTGCGAATGTATAGAAGAATAAAACCAGATTTTGTAACAATGGATATTTGTATGCCGATAATGGATGGATTAGAAGCAACTAAAGAAATTTGTACGAAATATCCTGGAGCTAAGGTACTTATCTGCAGTAGTGTTGGACATGTACCTGTGTATAAAAGACAAGCCTTCGCTAACGGTGCTTGTGGAGTACTACCGAAAGAATATGATTTAGATGACTTAGAATTCGCTATTTCAGAAATTGAACTTATGAATGAAGAGAATTAATATCTCATTAACAATTTATCAATAAATATGAGTAGTTTGAGATTTATCCAGGCTACTTATTTTTTTAACGTTGAAATTTGATTTCAATAGTTAATAGTTAGCAGTATATAGTTCGGTCGTATATAGAGAAAAATTCAAAAGGAATAGTGTATAATAAATAGGATATGAATTTTTATTAATATAAAAATTTTAAAGGAGTTTGAACAATGAGTGAAACAATTTGCGCTATATCGACAGCTCTAGGAGAAGGAGCTATAGGTATTGTTAGACTTAGTGGTGATGAAGCATTTAGTATTGCTGAAAAATAGTTAGACTACCAAAAGGAAAAACTGTAGAAAGTCTAGCTAGTCACACTATAAATTATGGAAAATGTAGTCGATCCAACTACGAATGAAAAATAGAAGAAATTATGCTTGTGAAAATGGTAGGTCCTCATGTACACTACAGAAGACGTTATAGAAATTAACTGTCACGGTGGTATTGTAACGATTCAAAAGTACTGGCACTTTGCTTAGAACACGGTGCTAGAATGGCTGAACCAGGGAGAATTTACAAAAACGTGCCTTCTTAAATGGTCGTATCGATTTAACGCAAGCAGAAGCTGTAATCGACTTTATTAAGAGTAAAACAGATGAGGCTAGTCAAATAGCTAATAATCAAATGCAGGACGCTTATCGACGCTTATTAAACGTCTACGAGCTGAAATTTTAGATATACTAACAGTTGTTGAGGTAAATATCGATTACCCTGAATACGATGACCTAGAAATAGAAACGACAAAAACTATTCTTGAAAAATCAACAAGTATTAGAAATAGTTTAGAAAGTCTATTAGAGACATCAAAACAAGGAAAATAATTAAAGAAGGAATAAATACAGCGATTATTGGACGACCAAACGTAGGTGAGAGTTCGCTGTTAAATAACCTGCTGCAAGAAAAATAAAGCTATCGTAACTGATATGCAGGAACAACTCGTGACGTTCTGGAAGAGTATGTGAATATTAAAGAGTACCTATTAAATTAATCGATACAGCAGGTATTCGTGAAACAGACGATATCGTAGAGCAAATAGGTGTTAAACGCAGTAAAGAAGCTCTAGAAAAAGCGGATTTAGTACTATTCTTATTAAATAGTAGCGAAGAATTAACAGAAGACGATAAAGAGTTATTAAAACTAACAGAAGGAAAAACTACTATTGTAATATTAAATAAACTAGATTTAGAGACAAAAATTGATATTGCAGAAGTTGAAAAATTAGCATATAGCCACCCTATCATTAAAACATCTATGACAACATATAAAGGAATAGATGAATTAGAGAAGAATATTAGAGACCTATTCTTCGGTGGAGCTGCTCGTCCAAAAGATGCGACATATTTATCAAATACACGTCAAATCAATCTTATTCAACGTGCTTTTAGCTAGTTTAAACGATGCTATCGGTGGGCTGAATTAGATTAGAAGTAGACATGGTGTTAATAGACTATACGAATACATTCAATCTATTAGGAGAAGTTATCGGAGAAAACTCAGGTGATGAGCTGATAAATGAATTATTCAGCAGATTCTGTCTAGGAAAATAAAATGTTTCACATGAAACATGAAACAAAAAGGAGAACGAAATGAAATGTATAGTTTTAATGTCAATGGTCTTAGAGCGATCGTTGGTAAAAATTTTCGAGGAAGATTTTTAAACAATTAGATGCTGATTTCTTTTGTTTACAAGAAACGAAGATGCAAGCAGGCCAATTAGATTTACAATTTGATGGTTATTACAGCTACTTCAATTATGCTGAGCGTAAAGGATACTCAGGAACTGCAATATATACTAAACACGAGCCTCTAAACGTAACATATGGTATAGGAATCGAAGAACATGATACAGAAGGTCGTGTAATTACATTAGAATATGATAAATTCTTCTTTATTACAGTGTATACGCCGAATTCAGGTAGTGAGCTTAAGAGATTAGAATACCGTATGAGTTGGGAAGAAGATTTTAAAAATTATTTATTAGAATTAAACAAAACTAAAGGTGTAGTTGTTTGTGAGATTTAAATGTTGCTCACACAGAAATAGATTTAAAAATCCAAAATCAAACACGAAAAATGCAGGATTCACACCAGAAGAAAGAGAAAAATTCACGAAGTTATTAGACGCAGGTTTTTATAGATACATTTAGATATTATAACCCAGATTTAACAGGTGCATACTCTTGTGGAGTTATCGCTTTAATGCACGTAAAAACAATGCAGGATGGAGAATTGATTATTTCTTAGTAAGTCGTGACTTAGAAGAATACTTAGAAAGTGCGGCTATTCACAATGAAATATTTGGTAGTGTATCATTGTCCTGTTGAGCTTTGTATTAAAAGACAATTTGTTGTAAAATAAAATATGCGTTATGGTAAACCATGACGTGTATTTTTAATGAACCAGCATTAAGATTAATATTCGTTGGTACTTAAAAGAATGTAAACAACAATTTTAAAAATATCATATAAAATGAACGGAGGCAACTTAATTAGAATAAACTATAACATTAGGTTGCATCCGTTATTAATTTTTAGAAAAAGAGGTAATTTATGGGAACAAAAATTCTATATAGAAGACGTAAATGATTGTGATTCACAATATTCTATTGATTATATAAAAATTTGATGAATTAGGAAAATAGATATTGTTAGAGAAACATACGGACGAAATTATTTAGTAGAAAGAGATATACAGTTACCAATTTTTGAATCAGAATCTGAATATATCGATTATTTGATGGAAAAAGATATAATCAGATCCATATTTAGCAGATGTATTGCATAGATTAGTTGGACATACACCTGAAAAACATAGTAATTGATGAAGTATCTTTAAATAATGCATTATTTATAGGGATGCTAGAGGCAGATAGACCTGGAGGATTTAAAGATGCATTTGAGCTCCTATGGAAGCTACGCTGATATGGGAATTTTCCGCTATAGATGCTATGGAAAAACTATGCAGGTAATAAGAACGCTACTACGCGATAAAGAGCATAGATACCAAGAAAAGTTAATTAGAATAAAAATAGGTGAAACTATGTTAAGAACAACGAAAAAGATGAATTAGAAGTTGTAATGAAGATAATAGAAGATGGTAGGGAGTTTTTAAAAGAACAAGGTGTGAATCAGTGGCAACATGGTGCACCTAGTCGAGATACAATTATTAATGATATCAACGAAGGAATATCATACATATACGATAAATCGGGTGAGATAGTTGCTACAGCTATGCTCACTACTTTTGATGCAGATTATGAAAACTCCCCTACTTTTTGGTCAGAAAATTCTAGTTATTTAGCTATTCATCGTTTAGCTACGGCAAAAAAATTTCGTCATCAAGGAATCGCTCTGAGAATTTATGCAAGTTATTTATCTTTTTGCTAAGTCTCAAAACATAAAATTCTTGAGAATAGATACATCTAGATAATAAAATAATGAGAAAATTTTTAAGTCGATTTGGGTTCAAAGAAAAAGGTGTAATAAAATTAATCTATGAAAAATATTTTTGATGACAAAAGAAAAGGGTTGTTACGAATTAGAAGTAAGATAACATTCAATGTTTCATATGAAACAAATATAAGATGATTAAATTTTTCATGTTTCACATGAAAAATATACAAGGAGGAAAAACAATGAAATTTTTATTCTTATGAATATTTATTAAATAAAAATAGATCAGAGTAATACTATAACATATGTGTAGGAGGATTCTTACTATTACTAATAATAGTATCACTATTTAAGTATTATAAAAATAAACAAGATAGCAAGTATAGAGAATTAGCTATCATAATGATATTAGGTATCTTTTATTAATCGGGATACAAGTAAGTGATTATCAAAGTAATAGTATATCAGCTAATCAGTATAAAAGCTCTATTGAATTTATTGAAGGAGTTTCAGAAAAATTAAATATTGACAAAAACATATCTATATAAATAGTGAAGCTCTATAGAAAATTCATTTTTAAAAATAGATGATAACTACTATAGAGTAATAAGTAACGGAAAAAGGGTGATTATTTACTAGAGAAAATAGAATTGGTAGAACCAATTGTTGAAAAAGTGGAGGTGAAAAGATAATGCAACTTTCATATATAGATATAGCAATAAAACTAGCTTTAGGTTTATTATCGCTTGTAATAGTAATTAATATATCAGGAAAAGGAAATTTAGCACCAACTTCAGCGAGCGATCAAGTTCAAAACTATGTACTCGGGGGAATATTAGGAGGGTAATATATAGTCCATCAATTTCTATTTTACAATACTCAATATATTATTAATATGGATAATTTTGGTATTAGGTCTGAAGTGGTTAAAAACAAATAACTCATACTTAAAAATGCTAGACGGAGAACCTACAACAATAATAAAAAGGAAAAAAATAGATGTAGAAGCAACAAGAAAAGCTGGTTTAACAGCACAAGACATAGCTTTTTAAATTAAGAACACAAGGTGTTTATAGTATTCAAAAAGTAAAAAAAGAGCGGTTTTAGGAACAAAATGGACAACTAATTATAATACAACAAGGTGAGGAAAAATCCTAAATATCCGGTAATTACTGATGAACTATCCAACATGGTACATTAGAATCGATGGATAAAAACAGAAGAATGGTTAAAAGAAACTTTATTGGAATTAGGATATGAAGACACATCTAAAATATTCTTAGCAGAGTATGACAAAGGACAATTACATATAATCGAATACTAATATAATTTGTTTTTAAATAAAATTAAAAATTTTAACAAGACAATAAAAATTAATTAAATAAGAAAAATAACAACATCGATTAATATAATAAAAGTAAAAAGCAGGAAATTGAAAAATCAATTTTCTGCTTTTTAAAAACTATTTTTCAGCATTAATAAAATCGTAAGAAGAATCTTCTGGAATTTTTAACGACATAAGAGCAAGTTATGATAATTTTTGTTTTTGTTCTTTCATATCTTTAACAAGAGCGTCTAATAACTTCCCTGCTACCCCTTGACCTCGAAGAGATGAATCAACAAAAGAGACGATCAGCGACAACTACATTAGGATTGCTAGTAGTAGAATAAGTAATTTCAGCAATTACCTCTACCATTCTCATCATATTTAACGAAACCATTATTTGTTTTTAGTAAATTCTATATAAACCTCCTAGAATAATCATATAGTAATATGAGTTTTATTACTGTTATTATATCATAAAAAAGAGGAAAAAGGTAAACAAATAAGAGTGAAAAATATTATACTTGACAAAAGTATATACGTAGGATATCCTAATGATAAAGGAGTTGATATTTATGAATCAAATTATTAATGAATACACAACATTATCACAATGGGGAATTCAAAAGCTACAAGAATACCAACAAGTGTTTTTAAAATTATTAAATATTGATGTTAATCAGAAGTTCTCAATTTCTACAAGGAGAATCAATTGTGTTAACTCCAGAAGTGAAACAACCTAATACTATACATGAGTTGTTTTTCACTGAAGGATGACGGTATCCGTCATAAGGAAATGGATTGGGGAGAAGCAAAAGGGGAGAATTAAAATGGTAGTAAATACTAAGGTGACATTTTGTAGATTTTTAATCCTAGTATTGGTCATGAACAAAGAAATAAGAGACCAGCAATTGCCCTTAGCCATGATTTGGTGGCTAGATTTGGAGGTTTGACTATTGTAGCACCAATATCTACAACCCAAAGAGAATATCCTACATACCATTCTTTAAAAAGTACTAGAATTATTAAAGGAAAGTAATGCTTGACCAAACAATTGCTTTTAGATTTGAAAGCAAGAGGAGTATCGATATAGAAGAAAGTATTGAAAAAGAAGAACTAAAGGAAATAATAGATAAATATAAGCTGTTATTTGATTTGGTTTAAATAATAATCTAAATAGTATCTAATAATATAATAAAAATAGAAGTTTACTATCTAATCACTTACTTTATAGGTGGATTTTATAGTTATCTTCTATTTTTATTAACATTTTATATTTTTTTACTGCTATTCACTTATATTTTTATGATTTCATTATTATTTTGTTATTTTTATTCTATATTCTCTTTTTCTAGTTTTATATGATATTTATATCCCCTTTTTCACTCTTTTTCTCTTTATTTTTCAGTAAGTTTGACCTTTATTTTTAAATTTCACACGAAAAATAAAAATAATTATTTCTAAATTAAAATAAATACTTTCACTAAATTTTTGTTTTTAAAATAATAAATAAATTAAAATATTTTTATAAGTGTTTAACATCTTATAGAAGAAAAATAAAACGTTTTAATTTTTTTAAAAAAGTTATTGACAAATATATAAAACGGTGTACAATGAATTTAAATTTAATATAAAAACGTTGAAAAGATAAGTAGATTAATACGTAGCTACAACAGAGAAAGTTATTGAAGGTGTGAAATAACAAGGTGAAGATTAATTGAAAATGGTCTTAGAGTTTTTGTTTATCTAATAGGTAAACACGTGAGTTGCACGATATAGCACACAGTATAAACATGTACTGAATAAGGTACTAATCGCAAGATTAGTATAAACTAGAGTGGTAACGCGAATTAAGATACTCGCCTCTATTGCATAAGCAATAGGGGTGTTTTTTTATTATCTAAAACATAGAACTTATCAAAACGTAGAAAAGAGGAAATATATTATGACAAGAAAATTTAGCTTTGAAACATTACAATTACACGCAGGACAAACAGTTGGAGACACAAAAGCAAGAGCTGTACCGATTTATCAAACAACATCATTCGTTTTCGATGATACGCAAGATGCTGCAGATTCATTTGCATTAAGAAAAGCTGGGAATATTTATACACGTATTACAAACCCTACTACGGCTGTTTTCGAAGAAAGAATTAATGCTTTAGAAGGTGGAGTTGGTGCGTTAGCAGTGGCTTCAGGAATGGCTGCAATTACATATGTATTTTTAACATTAGCTCATGCTGGAGATCATATCGTATCTTCTAAAAATGTGTATGGAGGAACTTACAACCTGTTAAAACTTACATTACCTCGTTATGGAGTAGATGCAACTTTTGTAGATCCAGATAACTTCGAAGAAATTGAACAAGCTATTACAGATAAAACTAAGGCACTATTTGTAGAAACATTAGGGAATCCATTAGCGAATGTAGCAGATTTAGAAAAATGGGCTGAAATTGCTCATAAGCACAAAATCCCGTTAGTAGTAGATAACACATTTGCTAGTCCATACTTAATCAATGCATTTAGCCATGGCGTAGATATTATCGTTCACTCTGCGACTAAATTCATCGGTGGACACGGAACATCAATTGGTGGTGTTATCGTAGACAGTGGTAAATTCGACTGGGAAGGTAGTGGTAAATTCCCTCAATTAGTAGATGAAGATCCAAGTTATCACAACTTAAGTTATACAAGAGACGTAGGAGCGGCTGCGTTTATCACAAATGTAAGAACACAATTATTACGTGACACAGGAGCAGCATTATCACCATTCAACGCGTTCCTATTATTACAAGGATTAGAAACATTATCTCTAAGAGTGGAACGCTATGTGGAAAAATACTAAGAAAGTATTAGACTTCTTAGCTAAACATCCTAAAGTAGAATCAATCAACTACCCTGGATTAGAAGGAAATAAATACTATGAATTAGCTAAAAAATATCTACCTAAAGGTAGTGGTTCAATCTTCTCATTCGATGTAGTTGGTGGAGAAGAAGCAGCCCGTAAAGTAATTGATAGTTTAGAAATATTCTCTAACTTAGCGAATGTAGCTGATGCAAAAAGTTTAGCAATCCACCCTGCTTCAACTACACACGGTCAATTAAGTCCAGAAGAATTACAATACACGGAATTACTCCTGCGCAAATTAGATTATCAATCGGTCTAGAAAACGCAGATGACTTAATCGAAGATTTACGTTTAGTATTAGAAAATATCTGAGAGAAAAAGTTTCACGAGAAACACAATTTAAAATAATTAATATTTTATTAAAATTTGTGGATTAAGACAGATTACTAAACACCCTTGACAGCCATTTATTTTTAATACTATATATTTAAAATAATATCTTAATCCACAATTTTCTTTTTGAGTAGAGGTTGTTTAGGAGTATGAAATAGAAACGAGGCAGCGTGGAAATTTCAGCTAAACTCCTTCCTAGACAATCTCTGCTTTTTATTTTTGCAAAAATAGGTGAATGATATATTTTTATAAGATATATCATAAGTGGAGTGTTTATGATATAATTTTTAATAATAATAGTAGCTAAGGGGTGAACGTATGTATAAAGTAATGATAGTAGAAGATGATGAGATAATTTCTAATTCTATTGCAGGATATTTGCAAAAAGTGGCAGTACGCTACGCACGAAGTTGTAGATTTTCAAAAATGTAGTTAAGGAATTTGTGAACAATCACTGATCTAGTATTAATGGATATTAATCTACCCTACTTTGATGGTTATTATTTCTGTGGAGGAGATTAGGAAATTGTCGAAAGTACCTATAATTTTTTATTTCATCTGCGAATGATGATATGAATATTGTCATGGCTATGAATATCGGTGCGGATGATTTTTATAGAAAAAGCCATTTAAACTAGTTGTCTTAAAAGCAAAAATCGAAGCCTTACTTCGTCGTGTTTATAATTTTAAGTATCTTTCGAATCTTGTGGTGTATAAAGATGTGATTTTTGATATGAGTCGTGATGAAGTGAAATTTAAAGATAATCTTGTTGAACTTACTAAAAACGAAAGTAAAATTCTTTACAGTATTACTGGAAAATAGAGAAAAATAGTAACTAGGGAAGAAATAATTACCGCGCTATGGCAAAGTGATAACTTCATCGACGAAAACACCCTATCGGTTAACATAAATAGGCTAAGAGCTAAATTAAAAAGTATAGGAATAGATGAATTTATTACGACTAAAAAAAGGTAAAGGATATATCGTCTAATGGAAATATTAAAAAGTTATTTAAAGAAAAACATAAAGGTTTATATTTTTATTTATAGTTTTCATTCTTATATTTTTATTATGTTCTACTTGTATAATTTACCACTTGAGGCACTAATTTATACAGGAAGTTTTTGTTTTTAGCAGCTTTGGTAGCTAGTTTTTCTGATTTTGTTAATTATAAAGAAAGCTATAAGAAATTAAATTTCTTGGAGCAAAATATACTAAATGACCTAGAAGCTCTGCCGAAAAGTTTGGATATTAGAATAGATTATTATCATAAAATTATAGAGAAATTATATGAAGAGTTGGAGAAATTAACTCAGGAAAATCGACAAAAAATACAGACATGGTCGATTACTACAGTATGTGGGTTCATCAGATAAAAACGCCGATTGCTGCGATGAATTTTCTATTAGATAATGAAGAGTAGATCAAAAATCTTACAGCAAGAATTGTTTAAAATTGAACGCTATGTTGAGATGGTTTTAACGTACATAAGATTAGATAGTATATCGTCAGGGATTATGTTATAACGAAGATTAATCTCGATGAAGTTGTGAAGGATACTGTAAAAATATGCATCATTATTCATTAACAAAAAGATAAAGTTAAACTATGTTTCACATGAAACAATGGTGATTAGTGATAAAAAATGGTTGAGTTTTGCCTTCGAACAAATATTAGGTAATAGTGTGAAATATTCTAGCACTGGTGGAGAAATTACAATAGAAACCTTTGAAAACAAACTAGTGATAGAAGATAAATGGGAATAGGTATTAGAAGAAGACTTACCTCGAATCTTCGGAAAAAGGTTTTACAGGATTTAATGGAAGATATGAAAAATCGAGTGGTCTAGGTTTATATTTATGTAAAAAACTTTTAGACAAACTTGGACATCATATTGAAAATTTCTTCAACAGTTGGAAAAAGGAACTAGAGTAGAGATAACATTCCCAAAAAGAAGATACATTGAGGATTAAATAAAAATAAATTAATAAGAAAATCCTCTTGAGAGTTAGATTATGAATTTAACTTTTAAGGGGATTTTTTTATTTTAAGGTACACTAGGTCTAAATTTCAAAAAGAGCTAATATGAGAGCTTAGGATGCAGTGGTTTATTGATATCTAAATTAGCTTTATAAAAACTTTTAGATATCTTATAAATTATGCGTGGGTGACTCGACAAAATCTAAGAATTTACTTGATATATATATTATAAAGTAAATAAAAATATTTTTCTAACTAATAAAAAGAAATTATCTGAAAAACTATCTTGTTTAAGTTTATTTTTATTTGATAGAATAATAGTAAGGTATAAGGAGGAAAAAGATGAAGCAGTATTTAAAGAAAGATATTTAGAAAATAGTTTTGTTGCTTTTTGCTAATTATTTTTGGAGGAGCATGTAAGGTTGTTGCTGCGTATTTTTATAGGGGATGGATTTAACGAATTAATTAAGTCGAATACCGATGGTTTTTCTATAATATAGCCTATGCCGGTATAGTGTTTTTATTATATTTGGTTTTCTCTTTATATAAAAATTCCGTATGAAAACTATGTAGTACAAAAATGATAACGGACATTCGATGTGATGTCGTTGATGCAATTTCTAAAAATAACTATGCTAATTTTAATAAGAAAAATAGCGGTGATTACATATCGTGGCTTAGTAATGATTTGATGATTGTTGAGGAAAAAGGATTTGGCAATTTTTATCAAAGTATTATAGCGATAATAGAGACGCTTTGGCTATAGTCGGACTGTTTGCATTCCACTGGTCGATTATCGTCTTTTTCTATAGTAATGAGTGTTCTACATTAGTTTTACCAGCTCTTGCACAAAAATCTATCCAGAATAAAAGCTCAGAGATATTCAGGTTCGTTAGAAAACTTAATAAGTAAAAATACAAATTACTTACAGGGATTCGATAGTTTACTATCTTTCAATAAATTAGGAATTTTGAAAAAAATTGTAGCAAGTTCTTCTAATGAAGTACTAAAAGAATCTGTGTCTCTAAGAAAAAGTGTTGGCTTAGCTGGTGTCCTAGGAGGTTTAGGAAATTTAGTAGGACAAGTTGGTGTAGTATTACTAACGGGAATATTAGCTTTAAAAATATTGTTGGTTTTGGGATCTATTTTAACGGTAGAATCACTAACATCAACGATTTTTAACTCTGTAGGAAATATTATGAATATTACGGTAGAGTTGAATATCGTAGTGCCAATCTTTGAGAAATTTGAGAAATTCAAAAGAAGAGGCTAAGGCGATTAATGACAAAGATACTAGCAAAAATTATTAAATGAAGAAATTGAAACTATAGAATTAAAAGATGTTTCTTATAAATATGAAGAGAAAAGTATATTAAAAATATTTCGTATTCATTTAATAAACATGGGAAGTATGCTATTGTAGGAGAAAGTGGTAGTGGAAAATCTACATTATTAAAAATTATTGGCTGGAAGAATAGAAAATTACGAAGGTGCAATTAAATTTAACGGAGAAGAACTAGATGGTCTAAATAAGAATAGCCTGTATGATAAGATGCTATATATTCCGCAAGAACCTTACATTTTCACAGAAAGTCTAAGATTTAATATTACGCTAGGTGATGATTATGCTGATGAAAAAGTTAAAGACGTGTTAGAAAGTGTAGGATTAGGTGAGTTTTTAGCAAATCTTGAGGACGGTTTAGATACTGAGATTGTAGAAGGCGGTAAGAATTTATCAGGTGGTCAGAAACAAAGAATAGCCCTAGCTCGTGGAATTATTAGAGAGAAAAAGTAGTGCTGTTAGATGAGATAACTTCAATTTAGATAAGGATAATGCAGAGAAAATAGAAGAACTTCTATTAACTAATCCAGAATTAACGGTAATTCTAATAACGCACAGACTAGATAATAACTCTGAACAAAGATTTACAGATGTATTGAGATTATAATTTTCCTAGAAATAAAGTAGAAAAACTGCTTTTGAAATCAAATAAAAAGTAATAAATATCCCAATCTTACAAAAGTGTAAGGTTGGGAGCTTTTTGTAAGGAAAATCGATAGAATCTGTAAGAAAAGTAAGGTAGAATATAAATATAAACAACGAGGAAGTTGTAGAAAAAGTTCGAACTAGGAAAAATTAGATAAAAAGAATTCAGGAGTGATAAAAATGTTATTAGAAGTCAACAATGTAAGAAAAGTTTATACAACAAGATTAAGTACACAAAGTACAGAAGCGTTAAAAATGTAAATTTGCAGTAGATAATGGTGAATACGTAGCAATTATGGGTGAGAGGAAGTGGTAAAACTACTTTTATTAAAATATTATCGCAACATTCGATAAAAGCAACGTCAGGAAATGTGAATTTAAACAATTTAGATTTAAGCAAGTTGAAAAGATAAAGATTTAGCTATTTCCGTCGTGACAATCTAGGATTTGTCTTCCAAGATTTCAACCTTACTTGACAATTTTTCTATAAAAGATAATATTTTATTACCTTTAGTACTTGCTAATAAAAAAATATAAAGATATGGAAAAAGATTAGAGAAAGTAACTAAACCTCTAGGAATTGATAAATTAATCAACAAGTTTCCATATGAAGTATCTGGTGGTCAACGTCAAAGGGTAGCGGTAGCTCGTGCGATTATCACGAACCCAGCACTAATTTTAGCGGATGAACCGACAGGAGCGCTAGATTCAAAAATCAACAGATCAACTGTTAGAAGTTTTTGAAAACTTAATAATGCAGGACAAACAATAATTATGGTTACGCACTCTATGAAAACAGCAGTCGATGCTAAACGTGTATTATTTATTAAAGACGGGAGTAGTCTTCCATGAACTTAGAAAAAGGAAATGCGACTACGAGTGAAATGTTCCAAAAATTAATGATACGTTAACTTTAATGCAGGCAGGTGAGTAAGATGAGCTTCTTTTTATAGCAAATTTGCTTTTAAACAACCTTGTAAAAACAAAAAGATTTATAGTACCTTATGTGTTATCAACAATTTTTACAATAATGTCGTTTTTATATACTTTCATCTCTGGCTTTTGGGGATAATTTAAACAAACTTCCAAACGGTATTGAGGCGACAAAACAGGTGTTAAGTTTGGGGATAATTGTAATAGCAATCACAATATTCTTATTTTTACACTTTATAGTTTTTAGTAAAACGTAGGGTGAAAAGAATTTGGTTTGTATGCTGTGTTAGGTATGACGAAAAAAACAAATAGCGAAAATTTTAGTGCTAGAAACGATTTTTATCGCGATAACTAGTATAGTAGTGGTATTGGATTAGGTATTTTTATTCGATAAACTTATGTTGTTAGTATTATTGAAATTATTCTCAGCAACGGTTACTTTCGGTTTTAGTATTACACCGATAGCTGTAGTATTCTCAGTATTATTATTCGGAGGAATATTCTTCTTATTATTACTGTATACTGTTATTAAAATAGCTAGACTTAGAATAGTAGCTTTATTAAAAAGATGAAAATAAAGGTGAGAAAGAACCAAAAATCAAGATGGATTTTAGCGATAATTGGTTTAGCATTAATCGGTTATGGTTATTATACAGCCCAAACTGTACAAAACCCCTATAAAAGCAATAACAGTATTCTTCTTTGCGGTAATTGCGGTAATTATAGGTATATATTTAGTATTCATGGCAGTAAGTATAACAGTACTAAAAATTATGAAAAATAATAAAAACTCTACTACAAACCTAAAAACTTCATCAGCGTTTCTGGTTTTATTATACAGAATGAAAAGAAATGCTGTAGGATTAGCGAATATCTGTATATTATCTACTATGGTTCTTGTAACTATGGGAACAACATCGGCATTATATGCAGGTATGGAAAATCTTATAATGAGAGATTCCCAAGACAATTAACGATCGTAGGTTATCATTCTACTAGTGATAAACTAAAAGAAATCGAAAAATAATGCAAAAATTATCAGCTAAAGAAGCGGGAACTGAAGTGGAAGATATGGTTTCATATAATTCAGTACCTATGGTAGGAAGACTATCGAATGATAAATTCAAGGCTGAAAGCTAATCTAGGGGTTGACTTAGTTAATGTAAAAATGATAGTTACCTTAGAATTAAAAAGACTCATAATAAAGTGGCTAATAAAAATAAAAACATTAGAAAAATAACGAAATTTTCTTACATATTGATAAAAAGGTAATTATGACCATAATAGTATTTCTCAAATGGTAGCGAGTATAAAAATTAAAGAAAAACTATCAGAGTTTCCAGTGAGCAATAGGTTCACAGCAGCGAAATATTATTGATACTTACTACGTTGTTGTAAAAGATGATAAAGAAGTGGAAAAATAGCTACACAATTAGCTGCGAGAATGGACGAACTTAGTAAACAAAAATCCAGATAGTAGAGGAATAAGTATAGCAACTGGAACAGCCAGTTCAAAAACTATGTTGCATTTAATATTAAAGACACTACTAAAGAAGCTAAGGTAATCGAAAGTTTTAAAAATTAGAAAAACAAGTGGAATAGAAATAGAAGGGAAAGATGAAAATAAACTTACATTTAGAGGAGTCTTTGCATCATTCTTATTCATCGGAGTGTTCATAAGTTTAATATTTGTAACATCTCAAGTGGTAATTATGTACTACAAACAAATCTCAGAAGGATATGAAGATAAAGGTAACTTTTGAAATCATGAGAAAAGTAGGTATTACAGATAAAACAGATTAAACAATCAATCGATCACAAGTACTGTTAATCTTCTTCTCACCGCTAATTATAGCGACATTACACACGATAGTAGCATATCCATTTATCGAGAAAATCTTAAGATTATTCTTAATAACAGATAGTAGCATATTCTTACAAGCACTTGCTGTGACAATCGTAGTCTTCGCAATCTTCTATCTAATAGTTTATGCAATAACATCAAAAATTTACTATAGAATTATAAAGAATAAACGAAAACAAACTCCAGAGGAAATTCTGGAGTTTTTTCTGTTTTATTGTAGAGTATAGACTTTTGTTCTTACAAAATGAGGTGTAAGAACAAAAGTAAGCTAAAAAATAGAAAGAAAAAGTTATCTACTGTCTTTCTAAGGAAAACACAGAGATTAATAAACAGAGTCAAATTGTACATCTCACAAAAACAAAAACTATGAAATACAAAAGAGTTACCGAGAATAAGATGAAACCCCATTTCCCGAACTTTCTTCTTATTTTTGAACATTTTCGTAATAATAAACAAGAAAGCTATCTTTTTAATTTAGCTATATAGTATAATAATAATTGATAATAAATATCAATAAAGGTAGCTAGAGCCTTTATCATAAAAAGAGTGAATGTTAGATTTTTATAAAAACAACAAAGATCCGATATTACAATTTTACTCATTTTTTGTAAAATAAATCTAAATTTGAAATTAAATAAGGAGATATTATGAAGATAGATGGTAGAGCGATGGTCTCTTTAATATCAAAAAGAAGTATATCTCGTAGCGATTCTTAAACTTGTTGCCTTTTGGTGCTCGCTATTTTTATCTACAACTTCGTAGATTTTCTATTTTATTCACTAGGTGAAGAGAGTAGAAGTGGTGCTGTATTAGGGTTTATCTTGAAAACGGTAGTAGGTTTAGTAGTGTATTACGCAGCTACAACTGGGGATAATTACTCAGTCACAAAAATTTCTAAACAGGTTAGAAATACATTAAGAAAAGAAATTTACAACAAAGTAGAAAAACTTTCTCTAAATTACACAGAAGCAGTAAACACTGGTAGTCTTCTTGTGATGAACTCTTCATCAATCGTGAATATTGAATTTTTATTTCAATAAAATTTGTACCGCAGATGTTTGCGACATTATTTATAGTGCTAAGCTCGTTTGTTATTTATGGGAAGATTCATATTCTGTTGTTTATAGCGATGTTATTACTATATCCGCTTATCCCTGTATCTATTATGATTATTATTAAGAAGTCGAAAAAGGCTAATAAAAAGAATTTCAGCGATTTCTTAAGTTTATCTGAAGTATTCTACGATAGATTATCAGGTTTCACAACGGCAAAAATTTACGGTAAAGAAGATAACGTAGCAAGTGATGTTGATACTGTAGTGCAAAAATATAGAAAATCGACGATGGCATTACTTCGTCACCAACTTAATTCTATCAATGTGATGGATGCTATTACTTATGTTTCTATTTTTATCTTATCAATTATCGCTATCTTTGCGGTGAAAGATCAGAAGCTTTATCGTCTTCGTTATTGTTGCTACATTAGAATGTTTTAAACCGCTACGTGCTTTTAGGGAGGATTGTTCCACATTTCGATGAAAGGGAATGTTGAGTTAGATAATATCTACAAACTTCTTGATCATCCAGAACAGGAAAAAGATGAAACTATAGAAGTAGAAGCTGGGAAAAATATTGTGCTGAACAATGTAAGTTTCTCTTATGGTGAGGAGACGACTTTAGAAAATATCAATATGCTATTTTAAACCCTGGTACAAAAACAGCATTAGTAGGAGAAAGTGGAAGTGGTAAGTCTACTATTATCAAACTAATCTTAGGTTTAAATTCTAATTATAGCGGAAGTATAAAATACGATAACTTCAATATTGATAGTATTCCTACTAGAGATGGTTAAAATTACGACACTTATTACTAATGATAGTTACTTAGTTAAAAGGTACTGTAAGAGAGCATTTATGTTCGCAAAAATATAACAGAAGAAGAAATGTACAATGCTTTAGAAAAAGTTAATCTTAAAGGTTTCTGTGGAAGAGCACGGAGGTCTAGATTATGAGTTGATGATAGGAGCTGCGAACCCTTCTGGTGGTCAAAAACAAAGGCTACTTGCAGCAAAAGCAATTTTAAAAGATTCTTACTTGTATATACTTGATGAAGCTGTATCGAATATTGATGATTACAGTAAGGAAATCGTGCTTAACGCCTTCGATTCAATTAAAGAAGGAAAAAAATTATTATAGTTATTTCTCACGATTTAGAGACGATAACAAATTCAGATAATATTTATGTTCTAAAAGATAAGAAAATTATCGAAGAAGGAACACATGCTGAGCTGATTGAAGAAAAATTCTCTATATAGAAAATTATTCATGATCAACAACAACTGAAATCAAAATTTTTTAGCTAAGGAGGTAGAGTAATGACATCATTAAGAGAATTAAAACAACTTTTAGCTATCGCTCAAGAGTTTAAACGTCCATTACTTAGAGCGACTTTATTCGGAAGTCTAGGTCACTTAACACTTGTCGTATTTACCTACTTCATCTCGTTGTTCTTTTTAACAAAAATAACGACAATAGCAGCAATTTTATTTATCGTAATTTTCGCTTTAGCTGTGTTAAAAGGGCTATTCAGTTATACTGAGCAACTTTTAAATCACTACGTAGCGTTCAAAGTATTACATGCTTTACGTGTTAAAGTTTTAGAGAAATTCAAACGTATATCTGTCGATAGTTTTACAAAAAACACTTCAGGTGATTATATGACGATGATTACGACTGATATCGAATTATTAGAAGTTTTCTACGCGCATACGATAACACCATTTATGATTTATATTGTGCAAAGTTTAGTAGTTAGTATCTTCTTACTATTCTTTAGCGCGAAACTAGCGTTAGTAGCTTTACTAATCTATATCGTAATCGGACTTGTGTATCCGTTAAGTTTTAGAAATATGGGGCAAGATGTTGGTGAAAATTATCGTCGTAAACTGACTCAAGTAAACAACAATTCATCAGAAGAAGCTTATGGAATTTTTGAAACATTACAATATAGAAAAATCGATGAGGCAAAAACGTAATATCGATATGGAAACTGAAGAACTGATAAGAAGTTCGTATTTAAAAAACAAATTCTTAGTAGATTTAAATACTCTAAATGTTGTAACTTACAATATCGGGGTGCTGGCATTTATCTACGTTGCAGCTTCACTTGATAGTCAGTTCGTAACTGTATCTTTAGTTGCGATGTTTATCGTATCGTTTATCCCTATTTTATACATGGGAAATCTAGCTTCAACATTAAGTCAAACGATGGCTAGTGGGAAGAGATTTTTTAGAGCTTATGAACACGCCGGAAGAAGCGGAAAATAGTGGTGTAGTTGTTGATTTTAACGAACTTAAAGTTGAGAACTTAACATATCGTTACGCTGATAATACTGTAGTGGATAACTTAAGCTTTGATGTGAAAAAAGGCGAGGTTATCGGTTTAAGTGGACCTAGTGGATGTGGTAAATCTACAATAGCGAAACTTATTATGAAATTTATCTCAGATGAAAATATGGAAGGTAATATCACTATCGACGGTGTTGATTTAAGAGACATAGATAATCGTTACTTTAGAGAAAATAGTTCGATAATACTACAAGATAGTTACTTATTCAATGCAAAAATTAAAGATAACATCACATTCTTCGAGAAAGATTTAGATAAAGAAGAGTTGGATGCATCATTAAGAAAAACTAATTTTAAGAGGTTTTGTGGATAACTTGAAAACGTCGTGAAAAATGAAATCGTAGGTGAGAGAAGTTCGAACATAAGTTCAGGTCAAAAACAACGTTTATCAGTAGCACGTTCATTCTATAATGACAGTAAACTTTTAATTCTTGATGAAGCAACAGCAAACATCGATATCTTCAGTGAAATCGAGGTACTAAAAAGCTTTAGAAGAAAGTAAAAAGATAAGATAACAATAATAATTTCACATAATAAATCAACATTATCAATCTGTGATAAGGTGATTAGATTAGGTGAATAAAAAGTGAGAGGAACTTGGAAAATACCAAGCTCCTCTTTTTTGTTATCTTGTTAAGTTTTTATAGATTTGTTGTTTAATAAATTGTAAATCATGCTTCTCAGTAGGACAAGGAACGTCTTCAAAAAGAATAAATCTTTGTGCTGAGTAGGTCATGATAGGTCCTGCGAATGAACGGATGACTTCGTCTGGAGATAAGTTCTCGTTAATTTCAGGATTAGTTTCTTTGTGTTTTTGTAATATATCTTTAAAGTTTATTTCTGCAAAAGACCACTTTTAATGAATCGATAAGTTGTGCTTTTAAATTCTCGTTTGTTAATATTTCAGAGAATACTATTTTTACAGTATCCTTATTCTCTTTTAGGAAAACCATACGATCTTCGACAACATAACTGATCAATTCTTCAAGTGAATTAGTATTTTGAATTCTTTTTAGAAAATTTAAAAATAATTTAGGAATAACAGGGACTATTATTGAATATAATAAATCTTCTTTAGTTTTTAAAGTATTTGAATACTGTTGCCTGACTAACGCCTGCTTCTTTAGCGATTTGAAGCGTAGATGTTCCGTGGTATCCTTGTTTTTGCGAATAATTTAATCGCAGCTTCTATTGTTTTTTCTTACCAGGTGGAAAGGTTTCGTCATGAGATATGCTAAAAGTAAGATTGTAAGATATTTTTCAGTCATAAGAGTCTCCTATTATTTTTTAAACTTTTTCTATATCGTTTTAAACCCTAGAATATTAAGTATTATTAGAAGGATGCAAAGTGCAAGTAGAACAACGATATCATTTTTAATCGCAAGAAGATTTTTTTACCTTCTAAAATTATTTTTGCTTAAACCGTCACTAGCGTAGGTAACAGGTAGGATTTTACTAATATAGACAGCGATTTTTCCCCATACTCTCAACAGATACTATTCCTGAAAAAGAACATTTGCGGAATAACTATTACTGGAACGAACTGCATAATTTGAAATTCTGATTTTGCGATCGTAGAGATTAGTAAACCTAATGTTAAGGCAACCATTGCTAGTAATACATTAACTATTATAACATAAAACGGATTTCCAGCAACTTCAATATTTAATAAATATATAGATGATAGAGTGACGATAATAGTTTGAATTACGGCTAATGAGCTGTAAGATAGTACATATCCTAGGACGACTTCGCTTCGTTTTACCGGAGTTGCTAAGAGTCTATCTAGAGTTCCGCTAGTACGTTCTTTTTAGTAGAGCCATTCCAGAGATTAGAAACACGAAGAAGAATAGGATATAGCTGATTAAAGTAGGTGCAACTTTATTAAAAATGTTGAATCTGCATTACCGTAGTTATAATATTCTTTTAACTTCAGGTTCCTGTTTGTTTTTCACCCTAATTTAGGATTTACTTTTTAACAATTTCTACCAAGTTTTTTTGCTTCTGATGCTTTTTATAGAGTTTTTTAAAAACTTGTTGAGCTTGCATAGTTTTTAGTAGAATCTATGTTAGCGTGAGTTACCGTATAAGTATTGTTATCGTAAGAAATTACAGTATCAATCTCATTGTATTTTTAATTTTTCTTGAGCAGCTTCTTTTGATTGATATTCTTCTAGATGAACGCTATCGATATCTTTCATTATGGAAACTACACTTTGAGGAGTGTTTACAGAAGCGACAGTAATTTCAGAATTTGTATTTGCTGAAAAGACTATGCTGATTAACCACATTATAAAAAAATTGGGGCAACGAACATCATCGCTAAAGTTCTTTTATCTCTAAAAACTCTTTAAAAACTCTTTTTGAAATAGTTAAAATTCTCATATTATTTTTTTCCTCCACTTTTTAAGAATACTTCTTCGATAGTAGTAACATTATTTTTTCTTTTTAGATTTTTGGTGTGTCAAAATCTATAATATCACCATGAAGAAGGAGTCCAACTTTATCTGCAAGTTCTGCTTCGTCCATTACGTGAGTTGTTACAAGGATTCCAACTCCATTATCCCTCTGTTTGAACAATTCTTTCCAAATGTTACGACGAAGGCTAGGGTCTATACCGACTGTAGGTTCATCGAGTATAAGTAACTCAGGGCTACCGATTAATGCAATAGCGAGTGAAAGTCTGCGTTTCATCCCACCTGAATAGTTCGATACTAATTTTTAAGTGGTCGGTTAGGTCGACTATTTTTGCCACATAAGCTACCTCTTCTTTTAGTTGTTTTGAAGAAACACCTTTCATTCTTCCAAAGAATTCTAAATTCTCATAACCGGTAAGCATCTCGTAAAGGGCATCGCTTTGTGCCATATATCCAATATTAGAAAAGAATTTCTCTTTTGGCATTTTGTTATCTAGAACAAAGGCTTCACCTTTTATCCGCTTTTTTCCATACCAAGCATTGTTTTTTTATTAATGTTGATTTTCCCTGATCCCTGATGGACCGATAAGACCGACAATTTCACCTTTTTCTAGGTTGAAATCAATGTTATCAAGGACTGTTTGATCTCCGAAACTTTTTGATAATGAAGTAATTTGTATTAATTTTTCATAAGAATCACCTTTCTTTCCAAAAAGTGAGTAAACACTCACTTTATATTTAATATTATAGTGAGTAAACACTCACTTGTCAAGAAGGAAATTTGAAAAATTTTAAAAAGGGGATGGGAAACAATTAGATAAATATTTCACTGTTAATATTACTTTTTGAGATATTTTTCTTAGTAATATAAACTTAGTTTAAAGTCACTTGAGTACAATAGTTAATACATATCATAGAAATATGATATAATATTTATAAAGTCAGAATAATAAAATATCAACAATAAAGTCAGGAGGAATTTATTATGATAGAGGATTAAATAAATTATGGAATAAATTTCTTAATTTTTAGAAGCTAAAAAAATTTATAAATCATACGAAGGGCTATAGTTTCTGGAGTATGCAGTGGTTTAAGTGAAAGATTTGGAATAAGTGCTAGTTTTTACGAGTGCTATTCTTATTGCTGAGTATTTTCTCATTCGGTAGTCCGATATTGATATATACTGTTATCGATAATAATGCCGGTAAAACCGATGAAAGAAAACTACAGAAAATCAAGCTACATCGATGGACGTGCTTGGGAAAAAGTAATATAAAGAAAAAGTTCTAATTGATCAGTGTCAATTAGAACTTTCTGTTATTTCACTGCATCGATAAATCTAGCTGCTATTTCTTTTTGGACGGGTAATAGCTCCACCTACTACTACGCTGAATGCCCCTGCGTCATAAGCTGCTTTTGCATGTTCAGGGTAGTGGATGCGTCCTTCAGCTATGATTGGAACAGAAATAGTTTCAGATAATTTTTTAATAAGGTCCAAATCTACTTCGTTTGGTCTGTCTTTTTGTATTTTCTGTGTAACCACTTAAGGTAGTTCCTACAAAATCAACACCTATTTTTTCTGCATTTACACCTTCTTCGAAAGTAGCGATATCTGCCATTAAAATAATGTCAGGGTATTTAGCTTTGATTTCTGCAACAAAATCATTAATTGTTGTACCATCGAAACGAGGGCGTAGAGTACAGTCTAAGGCGATGATTTCACAACCTGTTTCTACAAGGTCATCTACTTCTTTCATAGTTGCTGTGATGAATTGAGACATACCTTCGTAACTTTGTTTGATAATTCCGATAACAGGTAAATCTACTGTTTTTTTAATTTGAACTATGTCAGTTATACCTTGTGCACGGATACCAACAGCTCCAGCTTCTTTTGCTGCTAGGGCCATAAGTTTCATGATACCACCTTCTTCAACATAGAGTGGTTCTCCAGGTAATGCTTGGCAAGAAACGATAATTCCACCTTTAATTTGGTCTAAGATTTTTCTTTATTTTTCCATAGTTAACTCCAATCAGAGCTTAATCTTTAATTGTTAAGCTGTAGTATTTATAATTTATATATATTTTTACGTATTCAAAAATTTTTCCATCTGTAAAAGTAGGTGTACCTATCAAATTCGAAACATGGTTCACCATCTTTTGCGATAAATTTGGCAATTTCTTCAGGAGTATCAACTATAACGTTCATAATTTTTGATTTTTCTTGGTGAATATCTATACGATATTTTTCTAATCATAGTCGCAAGCTCTTTTAAAACTATCTATATCATTAATATTAACATCAGGTAAATATTTAATTGGAATATAGTTTGTTTGATGAGCCCATGCGATATTACCAATATATTTTATGCGGGCTACTTTTTAGAAGTTTTTGATTTTAACTTTTAGTTTTTGCACAAAGCTCTTTATCTTGAATAATTTCGGCTTCAACAACTTCAGAGTGCTCTGATACTGACTCTTTAAAAGTGTTTGTGGAAGTTGTTATTTTCTGTAACTAAAAACTTTTTTTGTTAACTAATGTTTTATTAACAAAACTTCCTTTACCTTGAATTCTAAAAATATACCCAGCAGTTTCTAGTTCGTTAAGAACACGTACCGCAGTAGTACTACTAACATTATATATTTCTTTTTATTTCTTTTTCTGTATAGAGTTGTTCACCCTCTTTAAAAATACCAGTTTGTATCTTTTAAAAATTATGTCATTTATAATCTTTTCGTATTTTTTCAAGTTGACTCCTCCTTGATTAATTAGTATAAAAATAGATTTATTAAAATTTAATGTGTTAACTTAAATTTATATTATCACTTATACTGAACTTTGTAAAGAAAATTAATAAATATTAGAAAAAATTAAACGGTTGCATAAATAAGAGTGTGAGAATAAAAGATGTTTTTAAAAAAATGTTGATGAAAAACAAACCCTCCTTATTTTATATGTAAAGAGGGATAAGTCTTAATATTTTATTTTTCTACAAATGGGCTGATAGCTCCGTATAGAGCCGCATCGTTTCCTAGTTCAGCTGCTAGGAATTTAGTTTGGTTAATTTCGATTGGGTGTAGTTCGCGTACTTTAGCTTCAAGTTTGTTTAATAGGTAATCACCTTGAGCAGATACAGCACCACCGATTACGATGTATTTTTGGATCTAAGATACATAGTAGGTTAACGATACCACGAGCAAGCTCAAATAGCCATTCGTCTAGTACTTTTAATGCACTAGTATCTTCGCGTTTACAAAGATCGAAGAATTCGATAACGCTTAGTCCTTCGTACATTTCAGCTTTAATTTTTCTATCTAATGCAATAGTAGAAGCACGTTGTTCGTATGTAGTTTTAGTATCGAAATCATAAACAGATTGTCCGATTTCCCCTACACCGAAGTTAGATCCGAAAGGAAGGCTGTTTAAGTAGTAAGCACCACCGATTCCAGTTCCTAAAGCCATACAGAATACTTCATCAAGACCTTTAGCTCCACCAAGCCATTGCTCACCAAGTAAGGCACAGTTAACGTCGTTATCAGCGTATACTGGAATACCTAGTCTATCCCCAAAGTCACGTTTGAAGTTAGTTCCAAGGTAATTTTTAATAGTTGGAGCTGCACGAATTACTTCCATGTGTACATTATCGATAACACCAGCTGCAGAAATTCCAGCTGCAGAGAAGTTGTAAGTTTCACGGATTTTACTTGCTATTCTAAACATTTCGTCAGTAATTTTTACAGTTACGTTGTCAGGAGTTTTACAAGTTTCGTAGTGAATGATTTTGTAGTTATCATCAAACACAGCAAATTTTATACTTGTTCCACCAATATCAATTCCTAAATACATATTATACCTACTTTCTAAATAAAGACATATCAATCTTTGATTTTTAATTTTTTAAAATTTCTTTACAACGATATATTACCATAAAAACGGTTTTTGAAAAATAAGTTATTGAAAAAATTTTTCTAAGGCATATGCTATCTAAAGAAGCTCACTTGGTGTATAATTAAATCGTAAGTAATTCTTAAGGAGGAGAAGATGGATAAAATCGTATTTTTAGAGCCAGTATTTTTGTGAAAGAATATGGGGAGGACGTAACTTAGAAAAGTTTAATTTTTCTATTCCACAAGGAAATATTGGAGAAGCATGGGTAATTGCAGCTCATGATAATGGAAGTTCAAAAATAACCAACGGGCAACTAGCTGGATTAACATTAAAAGAAGCCTATGAGAAACAACCTACATTATTTACCGAAAAAACTTATGATAAGTTTCCTTTATTGATTAAGATTTTAGATGCTAGTGATAATTTATCAGTTCAAGTGCATCCTGAAGATGATTATGCAAGAGTGAATGAGAATGGAGAACTAGGTAAAACTGAATGTTGGTATGTGTTAGACGCTAAAGAAGATGCGAAATTAGTATATGGACACACTGCTAAAACAAAAGAAGAATTCAATAGCAAAATAGATGCTGAACAATGGAATGAATTATTTATTGAGGAAAGTGTAAAAGCGGGAGATTTCTTCTATATTCCAGCGGGGACACTTCATGCGATTGGAGAAGGAATCCTAATTTATGAAGTGCAACAAAACTCAGATACAACATATAGAGTTTACGATTATGATCGTGTTGATAAAGATGGAAATACTCGTGAACTGCATATAGAAAAAACAAAAGATGTAACCAAAGTTCCTTTTGTAAAAGCAGCTACAAGCCCGAAAGAAGAGAGTTAGAAGGAGCTACTATAACATATTTAGCAGATGAGAAGTATTTTTCTGTTTATAAAGTAGATGTAAGAGGTCAAATCTCGCTAGAAAAGAGTACTACAGGAAATTTATTCACAGTTCTTGAAGGTAGTGGTAGTGTGTAATTGATGGAACTAGTTACGATGTAAAAAGGAGACAGCTTTTATACTAACAACAGCTTGCTCTTCATATACACTAGAAGGTAATATGTTCTTAATAGGAAGCTATGATAGATAGAGTGTTCTAAAGAGAATAAATCTTGCATTGAAGGCAGTTGATTGAAAAGGCCTAAAAAAATTTATATGAAAAACTTATAGATGGAGAGGTTTATAGATTTCAAATAAAATTTTATCGGATTCTTTTAGATATCTAATAAACATCGTGGGGTGACTCGACAAAATTGATTTCTCTGAAATCATGATTTTCGAGGCACTCCTTTTTTATATTTAAAAGTTTAATGCATTAAATAGATAATAGAAGACTAGACAAATACCAGATAGATAATGTATAAAATAACTCAACGGTAATAATGATTGAATTATATCAAACATAGTAGAAAGGTTAACAGATAAAAGGTTTTTAAAAAATTTTTATTTTTCTTTTTCTATTGACAAACTGTAGAAAACGTTTTACAATATAAGTGTATTAAAATTTAATGTGTTAAATAAATGCACAAAATTAAAACTAAAAACAAATAACGGAGGTTATAACAATGAAAGATTTAAAAAGGAATTTACTCGGCTTTTACTGATTCCATTTGATGAAAATGGTGAGGTTAAAGAAGAAGGATTAAGACAAGTTATTGAGCACAACATTAACGTAAGTAAAGTTGATGGATTATATGTTAATGGAAGTAGTAGGGGAAAACTTCTTATTAAACACTGCTCAAAAACAAATCTTTAAATTTGTAAAAAGAAGTAGTAGGAGATAGAGTTAGACTTATTGCTCAAGTAGGGATCATTAGATTTAAATGAAGCGGTAGAATTAGCTAAATACGCTACAGAATTAGGATACGACTCATTATCAGCAGTTACTCCATTCTACTATCCACTATCATTTAACGAAATTAAACACTACTACAAAACAATTATTGATGCTACAGATAACAGCATGATTCTTTACTACATCCCATTCTTAACAGGGGTTAAAATTAGTTTAGATCAATTCGCTGAATTACTAGAAGATGAAAAAGTTATCGGTGTTAAATACACTGCAGCTGATTTCTATCAATTAGAAAGATTTAGAAAACGCTTCCCTAACAAACTAATTTGGTCAGGATTTGATGAAATGTTAGTTCAAGCTGCTATTACTGGAGTAGACGGAGCTATCGGTTCTACATACAATGTTAACGGACAAAGAAGCCAAGAAATCTTCAGACTTGCTAAAGAAGGTAAAGTTGCTGAAGCGTATGAACTTCAACACGAAGCAAATGACGTAATTGAAAAAGTTCTTGAATTAGGATTATACCAAACACTTAAAGAAATCCTTAAAAGTTAAAGGAATCGATGCGGGGACTTGTAAAAAAACCCTATGAAATCATTTGATCCAGCTAAATTAGCTGAAGTTGAAAAATTAGTTAAAGATTATAACCTATAATTTTTAATAATAAGGGGTATATTAAAAAATAAAATTAGGGGTCAGGAAAAGAGAGCAAAGCTCCTCCTTCCTAACAGAAAAATCTTTTCTATAACAAAAAAATATTATTAAACAAAAACAGCAAAATAGGAGGGAGTACCATGGACAAAATAGGATTTGGTACACTTAATAGTATAGTATTAGGAATTTACTTAATAGCTATGCTAGGTATAGGGGTGTATTTCACTAAAAAAGCAGGTGAAAGCACGGACGAATTCTTTAAAGCTGGTGGAAATATTCCATCTTGGGCAGTAGGATTCTCAATTTATGCAACAACATTATCAGCCATTACATTTATGGCGACACCGGAAAAAGCATTCAACGGAGACTGGACATATGCAGCAGGGAACTTTTCAATTATCGCGATTATTCCGATATTAATTCACTACTATGTTCCATTCTTTAGAAAATTAAATGTAACGACAGCGTATGAATATTTAGAAGAACGTTTTAATCCTAGTGTACGTGTAGTAGGGAGTGTGTTATTCTCACTATTCCATATTGGACGTGTAGCTATCGTTATTTATTTACCAACAGTTGCGATTACATCAGTATCAACACTTAATCCATTCTTAGTGTGTGCGGTAATCGGGTTACTTTGTGTAGTTTACTCATTCTTAGGAGGGGTAGAAGGGGTTATTTGGACAGACGTTATCCAAGGTATTATTTTACTTGGAGGAGCTGTTTTAGTAATCATCTTAGGAGCTTACCACGTAGGTGGATTCGGACACATTACTCAAGATGCTTTAGCAAATGGTAAAATTATAACTGCTGAGAAATTTAATTGGTCATTAACTGCATCTACTATTCCAATTATCTTTATTGGATCAGTATTTAACAGTTTACAACAATACACAGCTTCTCAAGACGTAGTTCAACGTTATAGTACTACTGAATCAGTAGAAGAAACTAATAAATCACTTTGGACTAACGGATTATTAGCATTTATCTCTATTCCAATTTTCTATGGAATGGGAACAGTTCTTTACAGCTTCTACAAAGGTAGCCACGCTGTAACTAAATTACCAGACTTCATGAACGCTGAAGTAGTAGGTAAAGCAGCTAACACAACAGCTTTAGTACCTTACTTTATCTTAACAGCATTACCAGCTGGTATCGCTGGATTAGTTATCGCAGCTATTTTAGCAGCTGCTCAATCAACTATCGCATCAAGCTTAAACTCAATTTCTGCTTGTATCACAGTTGATATTAAACAACGTTTCTTCGGACTAAGTAAAGATGCTAAACAAGACGTTCTATTAGCTCGTGTTATCATTATTGTAGCAGGTGTACTTGGAACAATCGCAGCATTATACTTTGTTAACACTAACCAGAAAGAAACTTGGGATTTATTCCTTAAATATATCGGACTTTTAGGAGTGCCTTTAGCTGGTACATTCGCACTTGGTATCTTTACTAAACGTGCAAACGGAGCAGGAGCACTATTAGGATTATTAGTAGCAGGTGTTGTATGTTGGTATATCCAAGACTTTACAACTTATGCTAAACAAAGTCCATTTATCTTCTCAGGATTCTCATTCTTAAGTGCATTAGTATTCGGATATGTTTGTAGTTTCTTCTTTAAATCTACAAAAAAATATTACTGGACTTACTATTCATACTAAAGATCAAGAATACGTAAAAGAAGCAAAATAATAAACTTAAACCTTAAATTAAATATAACAGACTTTACGAAAAACAATCTTCGATGTAAAAACCGGAGATTGTATGAAAGTTTATTAGAAGTTTGAATTAATGAGATAGTATACTGTTTTTCTAAATTTTGTTGAGGTATAATTATATTGAAATGTAGGAGATAAGAAGGTGTGAAATGAAATTAGAAAAAGAAAGAGAATTGGAATATAAGATTAGAGTTTTAAGAGATTATGATGAAATACAATTATTGTCGATTGAATTCGGTGCTATAGATAATTCGAAAAATTTATACAGAACTTGTTGTGAAAAAGATAATAACAAAGGACTAATATTAGAAATTCCAGATTATGAGGAAGTACCGAGTAATGAGGTGAATCTCATGAAATATTGTGGCTTTAGGTTATGGGTGTGCGACACTTCATGTTAGGGGAGATAGAGGAAGAAGTGAAAATAAGCAACCAGCTTCAATATTTTCCCATTTTTAAATAATAATAGTGAGGATGATTTATATTATAATTATGCTTATCAAGATGGCATAGATTTAGTGAATGTTTTTAAGAGAGAGTTTCCGGATTTGCAAGTGACGATTGTTGCTAAAGGTCAGGGGCTGCTATCGGTATTATCACAGCTGCCGTTGGTAAAAAGTTCAAAATTTATTTATTTCTAATGTGCAAAAATACAGATTTCAAATTTATTTTTGATAATAATCTTGATGTAGGAGTTTATGATGGTATTCGAGAATATAATCGTAATTATCCTGAAAAAGAGGACTACTTATTAGAGATGTTAGAAAAAAATTGATGTGTTAAATTATGCAGAGGATGTTGAAGCGGAGATTTATTTTGGTTATTCGAGTTTAGATGATGAGCGAAATATTGTTATTCATAAAAAAAGTTAGCTAGTTTATTTTAAGCGAAAGAAAGTTACAGTTTTTTGAGTATGAAGATTTAAATATTCAGGAGAAACTAATTGAAGAGTGGATGATAAACTAGGATATGAACTAATAATGGATCACATATGAAAATAAAATCCGAATCTAATAGTTACACAATCGCAAGGGTTAGGCTTGAGATAGTTTGTAACGTAATAGATTCGGATATTTTTATTATTTAAGTTTTTCTATTTCTTTAGTTAGTGATTCTTCAGTAACTCCCCCAGCAATTCTAGTTTCAAACGTACCATCACTATTGATTAAAATGTGAGTAGGGAATGAACGAATTGCGTAGTTTATGATGAAGCGGTCGTTAACATCGAAAAGAACAGGATAAGTTGCACCAAGTTCTTTTGCTTTTTTAAGAATTACATCTTTACTTTTATCCTGAGGACTTTGGTTTTTAAATTCTGCATCATTAGGAGAAGTCATTGATAGAAAGACGATATCTTTATTATCTTTTATATTTTTGATAAACTTTTTCTAATTCTGGGATTTTCTCTCATACAAGGTCCACACCAGCTTGCCCACATGTTAATATAGACTTTTTACCTTTTGAAATCACTAAGTTTTATAGTTTTTTTCCATCTTTATCCATTGCTAGTAAAATCAAAAGCTTGAGTAGCTTTTAGTTTCATTAGATGAAGAAGTAGAAGTTTGTTTGTTAGTTTCTTCTTTTTTCAGAAGCGCTTGAACATGCACTTAAAAATTAAAGCACTACTAAGAAGAGTTGCGCTAAGTATTGTCAATTTTTCATATTAATTTTCCTCCAATTCAAATTACAAGTTTAAGAAAAAGTATCTAGTCAGAGTAATAAACGATCCACTTAGGATAAGAATACCGATTAGTATTAAGATAATTCCTGAGATAACTTGTGTGTATTTTTAATATGTTTGTATGTTTTTTTGAATAGTTCTAATAATTTCGAAGCGAAGAATGCTACAAGGATGAAGGGTAAGATAAATCCTAAAGCAGTATGCAAGAATTAGAAGAATACTCATTATTCCAGTGTGACTAGATGCATATAAGAAAACACTAGCTAAGATTGGTCCAATACACGGAGTCCAAGAAAAAGCTAAAAGGTGAATCCCATTAGAAAAGCAAGAATAGGAGTAGTTTTTATTTCCTTTTCTCTTAACTTTATTTTTATTGAAAATTCTTGTTTTAAAAATCCTATCTTGAAGACACCTAGTTGTAATAGTCCCATAAAAATAATTAAGACACCACTAACAATTTGTAAAGTTTTTAATATTTTTCGTTTAAGAAAATACTGATAAAACTAGTTGCAAAAGCTAGGATGAAGAAAGTTGAACAAATACCAAGTACGAATGATAGTGTATTTGTAATAGTGTTACGTTTATTAAAGACTAGTTCTCCGTGTTCATTCATTTCTTTTTCCAGCAAGAATACCGATATAGATTGGCAATATAGGTATTACGCAAGGAGAAAGAAAAGATAAAAGCCCTTCTAAAAAGACAAGGCCCATCTTTTAAGACAGAACTAGCTGTATTAAAATCTGTCATAAAAACCCCCTAAATATTAAATTTAAAATTACAGATTTACTATATTATAAAAACGTTTCAAATGCAATTAAACTGCCTGATAAAAAGAATTAATATTACGATAACAATATAATGTAACAGGGAGTTATCGTTATTGTTACAAAACTGTTACAAGTATTGAAAAACCGATACATTCAACATATAATGGTATTATGTCGAAGTTATAGAAAGCAATCGAAGTGATTCGAAAAATCTAGACATTAGAAATTAGACACAAACATTAGAAATTATAAAATAGAAATTTAAATAGAACTTTTAGTAGAAATGAGTCGCTTGACTCGAACTTAATTTTAAGGAGATTAGAATAGATGAGTAAATTACAAAAATTAGTAGCCGCTACGGCAATCGTATCGACAGTAGGTGTAGGTTTAGCGCAAATCGCTGATGCTGACACATATACAGTAAAAAGGTGATACTCTTTTGGGATATCGCAATCAACAACGGAACAACTGTCGATCAACTTATGCAAGATAACAACTTAACAAGTTCATTAATTTTTCCTGGGGATAAATTAACTTACAACACAACAGTAGCTCAAGTAGCTCAAGCTAAAGAAGAAGGTTACTACACAGTAGTATTAGGAGATACTTTAGGAAAAAAATCTCTAATAGATTTGGTGTTTCAGTAGACCAACTTGTTAAATTAAACAACATTGACAATCCTAACTTAATTTATGTTGGAACAGTATTAAAAAGTAAGTGAAAATGCAGCAGCTAAAAGCTGAAGTAACAGTGGCAAAAACCAGAAGCAACAGTAGCGAAAGCGACAGTAGTAGAAAATACTGCAGAAAAAAACTGTAGCTAAAGTGGATCCAGTTCAAACTGTAACTGCAAAACCAGCAACAGCAGTAGCTACTCCAAAAGTAGAAGTTAAAAAAGAAACTCCAGCAGCAGCGCCAAAAGCAGAGGTTAAAAAAGAAACTCCAGCAGTAGCGCCAAAAGCTGAAGTTAAAAAAGAAACGCCAGTAGCAGCGCCAAAAGCAGAAGTTAAGAAAGAAACTCCAGTAGCAACAGCAGCACCAAGTGTAGCAGCAAAACCAGCAGCACCAGCAGCAGCGGCAACTACTCAAGCGGCTTCTTCAAACAAAGGAGCAGCAATTTACCAAGCAGCATTAGCTCAATTAGGTAGATACCAAGACTGTACAATGCTAGTAACAAATGCTCTTAAAGCAGTAGGAATCAACTTCCACGACTGGCCAGCAGGATATATGAGCTTAGGAACTGTAGTTCCAGCATCTCAAGCTCAACCTGGAGACTTAGTTTATTATGCAAACGGTGGAACAGGATTAGCTCATATCGGAGTTTATGCTGGTAATGGACAAGCAGTTCACGGTGGATGGTTAGGTAACCAAACTGTACTTAACTCAGCTAACATCGGTAGTGGAGCAGTATACATCCGCGTTAAATAATTAGAAAATATAATGAAAAGTGATTGGAATTTTCCAGTCGCTTTTTGTTTTATGAAAATTTATTATAAGAATAGATGTGTTAAAAATCAGGGCTGACAGATAGTGTCAGTCCGATTAAATTATATATATTTAAAGTAATCTATAAATAATTATTCGAATTTACCCCAAGTGCTAGTTCTTTTAGTTCCATCATGGGTTCCAGTAGCTAGGGTAATGTCGTTCTTTTGAGTAAGAAATAGCTAATCCAAACAAAACCTTCTTTTTATTACATAGCTATCATAGTATACTCGTTCTCCTTTATAGTATGTATTAACAATTTTTCCCTAGCTTACTTGGTTTAACTCTGACATTTATTGAAGGAACATCTATTATAAACTGCCCATTTCGGGGATTCTAGTCCATTCCTCGCTAGAATCATAGCTAGGTCTAATAAATCCCACAAGGTAAGTATCATCACGGCTCATAATACGAGCGATACCTCCTCGTTCTGGAGTTCCATCGACATTTTGTTCTACAGAGGTTATAGTGTTACCATTTACTTCGATAACTATTCCTACATGCCCGTATTTATCCCAGCTTCCCCAATGCCATATAGCTATGTCTCCAGGTGCTATCTCACTATCTCCCTTATAGTATCTTTTTCCATCCAGGAGGTATAGAGTTAGTTAGATAATCAATTGCATTACCGTATATTTGAAAGTTTGCGAAGTTTTTTACATAGGCCATAGTAAGATCGACACACTGTGCTCCATACATTCCATCCATATCAATCCATTTATATACATTGTCTTTTGCCCAATTAACCATTGTTTGTTGACTTGTCATAATATTTACTCCCTTTTTGTTAGTGTTATTTATTGTTAATATCTAAATTTAATTTTGTTTCGATAATACGAGTAAGTTCATTTAAATTTTTACCTATATTCTGTAGAGTATTGTCTAATTTTAATAAAAAGAATACTGCAACAAAAATAGGAAATCCTACAGTATTAATGAAATTTAAAATATCCATAAAAAAAGGTGCGGGTTATACCGCACCTCCCTCCCTTCTATTATTGAAGTTCGCTTGCTTCACGTGTAATGTAAGTAGCTTTTTTAAAACCTGTAAGAGTATGTTTTTCGTTGTTGAAGATTTTTGTATCAACAATTTTTGTGCAACAGCCTCAACAGTAGCTTTTACTTAAATTCTCTTTTGGATGTGATAAAGTGATGTGATAAGTTTTTTATTGTCTGTATTAAAATAAATATTTAATTTTTCTCCATAATATGTATTCCTCCCTAAAATTATAGTGATTCTTTTAGTGTTAGTAGTAATAGTATCGATATTTTTATCGATAAGTTTTTTTAGTTCTTCTCCTACTTCTTTTTAAAGTGTTATCTTCAGCGTTTGTAGCAACCTCAAAGTTATAACTTTTAACAACTTGTTTTTGGTTTTTTCTTCGCCATAGTTTAAAATGCAAAACTTTTTAATATTTTCATTTTTGAAAATCTCCTTAGTTAGTTATTATTTGTCTTAGGCCTCTGACATTATATATATCGAAAATAATAAGATAAATTGTCAAATATAAAATTTTTTATTAATAATTATTTTTGAAGAAAGTTTTAAGTAAAATTTAATTTGAATAGATTATAATAGAAAAAGTAGTGGAAATATACTAAAAATTAGTATTATAATATATTAGTAACAAAGGAGGGAATATTAATGAAAGATAATAGAGTATTGAAAGTATTATGGGGGATAGTATTAGCTATATTTCTATGTAGTGCATTATTCATAGGATAAGTTATTTTTTTCTGGTGGAGATAGTTCAAGTAAGAAGAAATCTGAAGATGCTACAACTACATCATCATCGAAAACTAAAAGATAAAGAGAATGATAAGGATAAAGACGAATCAAAATCTAAATCAAAAGAAAAAGTGATGAGGAAAAATATAGAGAGAATAAGGAATCTAATGGAGAAAATAGCACATCTTCTACGAATGCTTCTAGGTCAGAAAACAACAGATCGAAGTAATACTGATAGGATTTTAAGTAATAAACCAAGTAATAATAATACGTCAAATAATACTAATAATGAGGCTACAAAAGAAGAGGTGCTAAGGAACAATAATGCTGCTACAACAGAAGGAGCATTTAATAGCTCAGCTGATGCTAAAAATATGCGAATGATGAAATAGGTAGATTAGCAAAAGAAAATAAAAAAAGCATTATAGTTATACTGTAGATAGAAACAATAAAAGGTGAATTTGTTGTAAATATAAAAAGAAGGTTAGATTAAAACTCATAGTTTCAGAAATATACTAGAAAGCTATGAGTTTTTGTTGGTAATATAAAAAGAGAGGAAATATCTTTTTGTTTTCGCAAAATATTATGATAAGTGGTATAATAGAGTAAGCATGAAAGAGGATATGAAAATTATGAAAAATAAATTTACTAAGATTCTATTGTATAGTATCTTGTCGTGTCTTATTGCGATTATTATTTTTCTTGATGATTAGTTATTTTGGAAAGGGAGAAGAGGTTCAGAAGAATAATTCTTCTGATAAAAAGAATTAATCAAGAGCAAACAGAACAAGTAAAAGACAGTAAAGAAAATCAGAAAAATAACAGTGAACAAGATAAGGAAAATGAAAATTCTGCTACAGTAGTACAGGAATCTAAAGAAAATCAAAATACAAGTATAAAAACAAAAATAAAAACAGTGTTAATGAATCTCAAACAACTAATCAACAGAAAGATTATAAAGGTAAGAAATTATCGATATCGAGGTTTGGGAACTACAGGAAAAGTTTTTAAATCTCAGAAAGAAGCTCTAGAGTTTGGTAAGCAAGAAATTAAGCGTTTAGCTGAAGGAGATAAGAAATCTAGACAGTTTTCAATAAGTAAAGTTACTGCAGAAGATGGGAGTTTAGTAGGTTGGACTGTAGATGTATTTGAAGATAATAGTGTTGAAAAGGTGGTTTCTAATCCAATAGAGAATAGCGCTGAAAAGAATAAAGATAAAGAAAAAGATAAAGAGTAGAAAAATAGAAAGCGAGGAAGGTGCTTAGTATATTCTAAAAATAATTAATATATTAGTAAAAACTCGTTTTTATTTTTATAAATATTGAGTAAAATGAGTGGAGATGAAAGAGAGAATTGGTATAATTGCAGAATTTAATCCATTACATAGTGGTCACAAATACCTAATAGAGTGTCAAGGAAGATTGCTAATGAGAATAATGGTGAAGTAATCTGTGTGATGAGTGAGTTTTTCACACAAAGAGGAGAAGTTGCTATAGTGGACGGATATGCACGTGCTAGAGAGGCTGTGAGAAGCGGTTGTGATATGGTCATCGCTCTACCATATCTTGGTAGTGTTGCATATGGAGATGATTTTGCTAGAAAAAGCATTGAAATATTAGCAGGGGCTGGAGTAACGCATTTAATCTTCGGGACTGAAAATGATGATGTGAATATTTTCGAGGAAATATATAGAAAACAACAAAAACAACAGAAGAAGAATATAAACGATTATTGAAAACAGGAGTTAGCCATGCCAAAATCAATAGTATATTATATGGTTTTGAAAATAATAATCCAAATTTCAGTTTAGCGTATAGTTATTATAAAGCTATTAAAGAAGCAAAATTAGATATTCAAATGCTTCCGATAAAAAGAGAAGGTCAAGGATTGAACAGTGATGAACTATCAGAACAAGTACATCTTAGTGCTACAACTATAAGGAGAAATCTAGGTGATGAAAAAAAGTAGAAAAGTATCTTTCAAAAAGAAATGTTGGTGGATTTAAGAAAAGAAAAAAATAGCATCGGAAGAAGCATTGTTTCCGTATTTAAAAGTATAAGATTTTTATCTTTAGGTAAAGTGGGAATAGAACAGATTTACGATGTTGGTGAAGGGTTAGAAAATAGAATTTATGAAGCGGCGCTTTAAAGTGAAAAAGTTACAGCAACTTAGTAGAATCAATAGCTACTAAAAAGGTATAGTAATAAGAAAATTCAGAGGGTGCTCCTTCACATACTAACAAAATACTACTAAAGAAAATTATAAGGAGAATTTTTCTACTAATAATTTTAGAGTATTAGCTAGAAAAAGAAATAAAGCAGCTATTATAAGAGAGATTAATAGAGAAGGTAAAAATTAGTATTCACCCACTTCTGAATAGTAAAAATAGTATGAAGTTTGAACAAGATATTAAGGTAGCTAGAATATATGAATTGCTATTTAGTAATAAAGATATCTTTTAGAGAAAAATGTACAACAATAGATTAATTGTTAAACAGAGAATTATTTAATATGATCTCTGTTTTTGTTTTTATATAAAGAGATAGAATGACTCGCTAATCTATAAATAAAATAAAAATTTAGTAGTAAGTTGATAAAGGTTATCTGGTATTTTAATAATATTATTATAATATTATTTGATTATTTCATGATATTATAATGTGATGAATTATATTAAAACTGTAATAATGAAAATATTTTTCAGTTATATTATTTATATAAAACTTGATATCAAAAAGATATAAGAAATTGAAAAAGGTTAAATTATAAAAGAAAAAGCGATTGCTTTAGAATTGTTAAAAAGTTATTTAAAATATATTTTTACTGTTTTTTGTAAGTACACTGAATAAACTATAAAAGCACTAAGAATAAAGATGGTTTTGTTTAAAAATAACGAAGAATATATTTTATAATTTAATATATATTATACTATTAGGGTATGTTTATGATTTGAAAAACGGTGAAAATTGATAAGATATAGGATATGAAATAATAATTATAAAATAGATAGTAATGCATATTTGTCTGTGTTTTATTATCCTTTAATAGAGAAAAATATTAGTTAAGTCGAAGTGATAAATTTTTAAGGAGGGATGCATCGGTGATAGGAAAAATAATCAATATTTAAAGAAACAAAAGAAGGAACAAAAGTAGAAACTTACTCGATTAAGAAATTTAAGGTGGGTACTGCATCAGTAGTGATAGGTGAAGTATCTTTTTGGTGCTGGAGCAGTAGCACAGGCTAGTGAGGATGTGTCAAAAATACAACAGCAGATAACTCAAGATGAGGGTGCAACATTAGGCAGCACAGTCTCTGAAAAAGTAGTGGCAAAACCAGTTGTTAAAGAAGCTACAAAAGAGGAGTAGCAGCAGGTGTGGCATCGAAATTAGGAGTGAAAGAAGTATCAAAAAGAAGCTGGAAAATCATTAGATAAAACACAACTTTCAAGTTTAATTAGTGAAATCGAAGGTAAGATTGCAAATGGAGCTTATGCGAACAAAACAGATGAGTGTAGCAAATTTAGTAGCTGACTTGAATTTAGCAAAAAGCAACTTTAGAAAGTGCAACAACACAAGAAGAACTTGGTAGAACATACCAAAAAGTTAGTAGTTTCTGTTAACTCAAAAAATTAAGAAATAAACCAGTTGAGAAAAAGAAACTCCAGTAGTTGACTCTACAATTTCGAAGGAAGCTGTAAGCAATAAAGCTGAAAATACTGAGAAAAAGTGAGACTAACTCAGTCGAAAACATGGAGAAAAGAGTTGAAAACTAACTCAATTGAAAATACAGGAGCGAAGGATCCTCGTAACGAAAAAGAGATAGCGAAGAATACTGCTTTCCGTGCAGCTGTTAATCAAGATCCGAAGGTAGATTTCACATTCTCTATTCCATCCGAGAAGAAAATCTACATATATAACGAAGAGCATTTTTCATTAGAAATACCCGTATATTCTGAAACAGGAAAGATTCGTTATGCGACGATCAAAAAGGATCAAGACAAAGATTTTCTAATGTTGCAGGTACAGATAATGACTTAGATGTTGAATTTGGATTCACAGCTACGGTAATAAACCGTGCAGAAACACCAGGTGTAACATCAGATGCGAGTCAAGCAAATCCCATGAAAAATCGTTATTACAGGTCGTCCAAAACGATATACTGAAAAACACAGAGATTATACAAAACAAGAGACTCAAACACTTAATATCGGAACTCGTTATATTCAGGTAGTTGATGTATCAAGGTAGAGAAAACCTTAAAAAGGTGATAGTTTTTCAGACCCAGGATACTTCTACTTAGTATTAAAAAGCTCAATCTAAGAAATATGCCTTTAAGATCTCCAACCTCACAGATGAAAAGATTTCTGTAAGTAGTTTAACAAATCCGACAGCGGAAGATTTTACAAAAATCAAAGATAGTATTCAATTAGAATATTCAACAACGAACGAAGATGCAAGGCTTGCTGATAAGCGTGGAACGTTAGTAGAACATCCTGAGGATGTTATCCAATCGGTTAATATCGTTGGAAATAATATCGTTGTTACATTTACAGATGGTTCTACGAAGACAAAACCAGTAGGGGAAATTGTACAAAAATATTCCACCAGTTGTTAATCTACCATATTCAAACGAAGCGAACAGAAATATTTATATATATTCTGGAGAAGAGACAGATTTAACATTCACCGCAACGGATGAATCTAAGATTAAAGATTTAAAACTTCGTGGTCCTGGTGATATTAACTACAATGAATGCAACTAACTATGGTTTAGCAGTAGGAAAAGTAGCAGATAGTACTTCTATCAAGTGGAGAAGGACCTGTTTCTGATGATAAGAAAACAGCAACAATTAAAAATGACTGAACTACTAATTTAAGTAATGGTCAAAAGTGGACAAGTATTATTGTTACTAAAGATGATAATAACGGAGAGTGCACCATTTGATGGAAGAATTAATGCAACTACTAATCCTGCAGAACGTCAAAAAATTCCGGGATATGTTGAATTTGTAGTGAAAAACCAAAACTACTAAATACGATATTAAAGCACCAGAAGGTAAGGTAAGTGTAATGGATCCTCGCGAATGTAACTGCTGAAGAATTTGAAAAAATTAAAGAAAAAGTAAAAATCGAATACTCTCAAACTAATGATGATGCAAATCTACAAGTAAGAGAGGACAAACTGTAGATAATCAGGCAACAAGAATTTCTACGATTACAAAAAGATGCTAATGGAAATCTTATTGTTACATATAAAGATGGTTCAACGGATACAAAAACCTTTATCAGAGTTCACAAAGTTTAAATAAACAACCAGCAATTGATGCAGTTAACAAAGCTGCTGAAGATAAAATCGCGAAAATTAATTCAAATACAAACGCAACTGCAGAAGAAAAAGCAGCTGCAATCCAAAAGTTAATGCTGATAAGACGAAAGCTTTAACAGCGATTAATGATAATTGGTAACAACAAAAGCAGCATTAGATAATGCGAAAACATCAGGAACAACTGCGATTAGTAATGATAATCCTGTAGCAACAAAGAAAGATACAGCAAAAGCAGCTATTGATACAGCTTTTAAGAGAAAGAAGCAGCACTGATGCGAATAATGCCTTAACGACAGAAGAGAAGAATGCGGCGAAAGCAGATGCACAGGCAAAAGCGACTGCAGCGAAAACAGATATCGACAACGCGACAACAAATGCAGCAGTTGACTCAGCTAAAACTGCAGGTACAATGAGTGTAAGTTTAGTAACACCAACAGCAGTAGCTAAGCCAGCGGCTAAGAAAGTAATAGATGATGCACTAAAGCGAAAGAAGTACAACTTGACGCTCGTGCCGACTTAACAGCTGAAGAGAAAAAGCGGCGAAAGCAGATGCAAGCAAGAGCAACTGCAGCAAAAACAAGCAATCGACAACGCGACAACAAATGCAACTGTAGATAGTGCTAAAACATCAGGTGTTGCAGATGTGGAAAGTGTCAATCCACAAGCAAGTCAAAAAGAAAACTGATGCAAAAACTGCAGTAGATGAAGAGTTAAAAGCAAAAAGAAGCAGCAATTGATGCGAATAACGATTTAACAACTGAAGAAAAAGCAAAGCTAAGGAAGATGCAAAAGCAAAAGCGGATGCAGCGAAGACTGCGATCGACAACGCAACAACAAACGCGGGAGTAGAACAAGCTAAGGCTAACGGAACAACAGAAGTAAAACAATGTAAATCCAACGCCGCAAGCTAAGCCAGCAGCTAAAAAGCAATAGATGATGCCCTAAAAGCTAAGAATGACGCAATCGACGCGAACAATGACTTAACAGCTGAAGAAAAAGCAAAAACTAAGGAAGATGCAAAAGCAAAAGCGGATGCAGCGAAGACTGCGATCGATAACGCAACAACAAATGATGCAGTAACTCAAGCTAAAAACGATGGGGCAACAGAAGTAAACAATGAATCCAACGCCGCAAGCAAAGCCAGCGGCTAAGAAAAGCAATAGATGATGCCCTAAAAGCTAAGAATGACGCGATCGACGCGAACAATGACTTAACAACTGAAGAAAAAGCAAAAGCTAAGGAAGACGCTAAGACGAAAGCAGATGCAGCGAAGACTGCGATCGATAATGCGACAACAAATAATGCAGTAACTCAAGCTAAAAACGATGGAGCAACATCAGTAGATTCAGTAAATTCAACGGCGCAAGCAAAACCAGCAGCTAAGAAAGCAATCGACGATGCACTTAAAGCAAAAGAAGCAGCAATCGATGCGAATAACGACCTAACAGCTGAAGAAAAAGCAAAAGCTAAGGGAAGATGCAAAAAGCAAAAGCAGATGCAGCAAAAAGCAGCTATCGACAATGCAACAACAAATGATGCCGTAACACAGCTAAGACAGATGGAGCAACATCAGTAGATTCAGTAAACTCAACGGCGCAAGCTAAGCCAGCAGCTAAGAAAGCAATCGACGATACACTTAAAGCAAAAAGAAGCAGCAATCGATGCGAATAACGACCTAACAGCTGAAGAAAAAAAGCAAAAGCTAAGGAAGATGCAAAAAGCAAAAGCAGATGCAGCGAAAACAGCAATAGACAACGCGACGACAAATGATGCAGTGACTCAAGCTAAAAACGATGGAGCAACATCAGTAGATTCAGTAAATCCAACGGCGCAAGCTAAGCCAGCGGCTAAGAAAGCAATCGACGATGCTCTGAAAGCTAAGAATGATGCGATTGATGCCAACAACGATTTAACAGACGAAGAGAAAACTGCAGCGAAAGCTGATGCGAAAGTAAAAGCCGATGCAGCAAAACAAGCAATCGATAATGCAACAACAAACGCAGGAGTAGACCAAGCTAAGGTTAATGGGACAACAGAAGTAAAACAATGTAAATCCACAACCAGAAGCAAAACCAGCGGCTAAGAAAGTATAGATGATGCGCTGAAAGCTAAGAATGACGCGATCGACGCGAACAATGACTTAACAGCTGAAGAAAAAGCAAAAGCTAAGGAAGATGCAAAAAGCGAAAGCTGATGCAGCGAAAACAGCGATCGACAACGCAACAACAAATGATGCAGTAACTCAAGCTAAAAAAACGATGGAGCAACATCAGTAGATTCAGTAAACCCAACGCCAGTAGCGAAATCAACAGCTAAAAAGCAATAGATGACGCACTAAAAGCTAAGAACGATGCGATTGATGCCAACAACGATTTAACAGACGAAGAGAAAACTGCAGCGAAAGCTGATGCGAGCAAAAGCCGATGCAGCAAAAACAAGCGATCGACAATGCGACAACAAACGCAGGGGTAGAACAAGCTAAAGCCGATGGAGCAACAAGTGTAGATTCAGTAAATCCAACGGCGCAAGCAAAGCCAGTGGCTAAGAAAGCAATAGATGATGCACTTAAAGCAAAAGAAGCAGCGATCGACGCGAACAACGACTTAACAGCTGAAGAAAAAGCAAAAGCTAAGGAAGATGCAAAAGCGAAAGCAGATGCAGCGAAGACTGCGATCGACAACGCAACAACAAACGATGCAGTAACTCAAGCTAAAAACGATGGAGCGACATCAGTAGATTCAGTAAATCCAACGCCAGTAGCGAAACCAGCGGCTAAGAAAGCAATCGACGATGCCCTAAAAGCTAAGAATGATGCACCGACGAGAACAACGATTTAACAGCTGAAGAAAAAGCGAAAGCTAAGGAAGATGCTAAGGCGAAAGCTGATGCAGCGAAGACTGCGATCGACAATGCGACAACAAATGATGCAGTAACTCAAGCTAAAAACGATGGAGCAACATCAGTAGATTCAGTAAATCCAACGCCAGTAGCGAAACCAGCGGCTAAGAAAGCAATCGACGATGCCCTAAAAGCTAAGAATGATGCAATCGACGCGAACAACGACTTAACAGCTGAAGAAAAAGCGAAAGCTAAGGAAGATGCTAAGGAAAGCTGATGCAGCGAAGACTGCGATCGACAATGCGACAACAAATGATGCAGTAACTCAAGCTAAAAACGATGGAGCAACATCAGTAGATTCAGTAAATCCAACGCCAGTAGCGAAACCAGCGGCTAAAAAAGCAGTAGAAGACGCGTTAGCTGATAAGATCAAAGCAATCGAAGCAAACAACGACTTAACAGACGAAGAAAAAACTGCAGCTAAGCAAGAAGCGCAAGCTAAGGCTGATGCAGCGAAACAAGCAATTGACAATGCAACAACAAACGCAGCGGTGGAACAAGCTAAGGCAAAAGGAACAACAGAAGTGAACAATGTGAACCCAACGCCAGTGGCTAAGCCAGCGGCTAAAAAAGCAGTAGAAGACGCGTTAGCTGATAAGATCAAAGTAATCGAAGCAAACAACGACTTAACAGACGAAGAAAAAACTGCAGCTAAGCAAGAAGCGCAAGCTAAGGCTGATGCAGCGAAACAAACAATTGACAATGCGACAACAAACGCAGGTGTAGAACAAGCTAAAAACGATGGAGCAACAAGTGTAAATTCAGTAAACCCAACACCAGTAGCAAAACCAGCGGCTAAGAAAGCAATAGAAGATGCTCTTAAAGCGAAAGAAGCAGAAATTGATTCACGAGATGATTTGACATCTGAGGAGAAGTTATCAGCTAAAGAAGAAGCTAAGATAAAAGCAGACGCAGCAAAACAAGCAATTGATAAAGCGACAACAAATGTTGATGTTGAGAATGCAAAAACTACTGGAGTAGCAGATGTAAACTCATTGAATCCAGTAGCAGTTAAGAAATCAGAGGCAAAAAAAGCAGTAGATGAAGCCCTTAAGGTAAAAGAAGCAGAAATTGATGCAAACAATGATTTAACAGCAGAAGAAAAATTAGCGGCTAAGGAAGAAGCAAAAGCCAAAGCTGATGCAGCTAAGCAAGAAATCGATGGAGCTGATACAGATATTAAGGTTGATGAAAAATAGCATTTTAGGTTTAAGTGATGTTAATTCATTTAGTCCAGAACCTGTTAAGAAACCAGAGGTGAAAAAAGCTATAGATAAAGCTCTAGAGAAAAAATAGAAGAGATTGATGCTCGAGATGATCTAACAACTGAAGAGAAAACTGCAGCAAAAGCAGAAGCTAAGGCAAAAGCTGATGCAGTGAAAGAAGCAATTGATAATGCAACAACAAATGCAGAAGTGGAACAAGCTAAGACTGTAGGAACAATAAAGATAGATTCAGTAAATCCAGTAGCGGTTAAGAAACCAGAAGCTAAACAAGCAATAGATGATGCCCTAAAAGCCAAGAGCGATGCGATTGACGCGCGTAGAGACTTAACAGATGAAGAGAAAAACTGCGGCTAAGGCAGAAGCTAAGGCAAAAAGCCGATGCAGCGAAAGAAGCAATCGACAATGCGACAACAAACGCAGAAGTGGAACAGGTTAAGACTGCAGGAACAACAAAGGTAGATTCAGTAAAATCCATTAGCGGTTAAGAAACCAGAAGCTAAGAAAGCAATAGATGATGCACTGAAACCTAAGAATGATGCGATCGATGCTCGCACAGACTTAACAGATGAAGAGAAAAACAGCAGCTAAGGCGGAAGCTAAGAAAACAGCAGATGCAGCGAAAGAAGCAATCGATAACGCAACAACAAACGCAAAAAGTGGAACAAGCCAAGACTACAGGAACAACAGAAGTAAACAATGTAAACCAACGGCAGAAGCGAAACCAGCGGCTAAGAAAGCAATAGATGATGCACTGAAAGCTAAGAATGACGAGATTGACGCTCGTACAGACTTAACAGATGAAGAGAAAACTGTGCTAAAGAAGAAGCTAAAGCAAAAGCTGACGCGGCGAAAGAAGCGATCGACAATGCGACAACAAACGCAGCAGTGGAACAAGCTAAAGCTAATGGAACAACAGAAGTAGATTCGGTAAATCCAACAGCTGAGGCAAAACCAGAAGCGAAGAAAGCAATTGACGATGCGTTAAAAGCTAAAAACGATGCGATCGACGCTCGTACAGATTTAACAGACGAAGAAAAACTGCAGCGAAAGCTGACGCGAAAGTGAAAGCTGACGCAGCGAAAGAAGCAAATTGATAATGCAACAACAAATGCAGAAGTGGAACAAGCTAAGACTGTAGGAACAACAAAGATAGATTCAGTAAATCCAGTAGCGGTTAAGAAAACAGAAGCTAAGGAAGCAATCGATAAAGCTCTAAAAGCTAAGAATGACGAGATAAATGCTCGCACAGACTTAACAGATAAGGAGAAAGTGACTGCTAAAGCAGAAGCTAAGAAAAAGCAGATGCATCGAAAGAAGCAATCGACAAAGCAACAATAAATGCAGAGGTAGACCAAGCTAAGGCTAACGGAACAACAGAAGTAACTTCAGTAAATCCACAACCAGTAGCGAAAAACAGAAGCTAAGAAAAGCAGTTGATGAAGCTCTGAAGGCTAAGAACGACGAGATAGATGCACGTACAGATTTGACAGACGAAGAGAAAACAGCAGCGAAAGCAAACGCGAAAGCCATAGCAGATGGAGCGAAAGAGACAATCGATAAAGCAGTAACAAATGCAGAAGTCGAGCAAGCTAAGACTTACGGAACGTCAGAAGTAACTTCAGTAAATCCAGAAGCAGTAGCAAAAACAGAAGCTAAGAAAGCGGTAGATGAGGCATTAAAAGCTAAGAATGATGAAATCGATGCTCGTACAGACTTAACAGACGAAGAGAAAATAGTTGCTAAGGCAGAAGCTAAGGAAAAAGCAGATGCGGTAAAACAAGCAATCGATAAAGCAACAACAAATGCAGAAGTCGAGCAAGCTAAAACTAACGGAACGTTAGAAGTAAAAGCAGTAGATCCACAACCAGTAGCTAAAATGGAAGCTAAGAAAGCAATCGATGAAGCTCTGAAAGCTAAGAATGATGAAATAGATGCACGTACAGACTTGACTGATGAAGAGAAAACAGCAGCGAAAGCATACGCGCAAGCAAAAGCTAATGCAGCAAAAGAAGAAATCGACAAAGCGACAACAAATGCAGGAGTAGACCAAGCTAAAACTAATGGATCATTAGACGTAACTTCAGTAGATCCGCAACCAGTAGCGAAGCCAGGAGCTAAGAAAGCAATCGACGATGCCCTTAAAGCTAAGAATGATGAAATCGATATTCGTAGAGACTTAACAGATGAAGAAAAAGTCAAAGCAAAAGAAGAAGCTAAGGAAAAAGCAGATGCAGCTAAGAAAGCAATCGATAGAGCGACTACAGATGAAGAAGTAGAACAAACTGAGATTAATGGAACAACAGAGGTAAAAGCAGTAGATCCACAACCAGTAGCTAAAACAGCTGCGAAGCAAGCAATCGATGAAGTACTTAAAGCTAAGAATGACGAAATTGACGCTCGTACAGATTTAACAGATGAAGAGAAAAACTGCAGCTAAAGCAGAAGCAAAGCTAAGGCTGATGCAGCAAAAAGAAGGAATTGATATCGCGACAACAAATGCAGAAATCGACCAAGTCAAGAAAAATGGAATAATAGAAGTAACTTCAGTAAATCCAGAATCAGTAGCTAAAACAGAAGCTAAGGAAGCAATCGACAAAGCTCTTGAAGCTAAGAATGATGAGATTGATACACGTACAGATTTAACAGATGAAGAGAAAACTGCGGCGAAAGAAGAAGCTAAAGCTAAAAGCCAATATAGCAAAAGAAGCAATCGACAAAGCGACAACAAACGCAGAAGTAGGACAAGCTAAGACAAATGGAACAACAGAAGTAACTTCAGTAAATCCAGAAGCGTTAGTAAAATCTGTAGCTAAGAAGGCTATAGAAGATAAGTTAGCAGAACAACTTAAAGCTATCGCAAATACTCCAGATGCTACTGATGAAGAGAAAAAAGCAGCAGCTAACCTAGCCAAACAATTAGCAGAAGTAGCTAAGAAAGCTATTGATGCAGCTAGGGAAAATGCTGATGTGAAAAAATTACAAGATGACTCTAAAGTGGGAATTGAAGAAGCAGTGCCATTTGTAGAAGATAAACCTAATGCAAGAAAAGCGATAGATGCAGAAGTGAAAGTTAAGAAAGAAGCTATTGATGCGAGAACGGATATTTCTGATAAAGTGAAAGAACTTCTTAAGGCAGAAGTTGATGAAATTGCAGCACAAGCTAAAAAAGCTATCGATGCAGCTTCAAGTGTTGATGAAATTAACAAGATAGAAGAAGCTAAGAAATCAGAAATCAAAGCTGTTGAAGAAGTTAGAGTTCCTGCTGAAAAAGTAATTGTAGCGGATCCGACTAACTTAACGGACGAAGAAAAAGTTAAAGTATTAGCGGCTATTAAATCAGTAAATCCAGACGCAAAAGAAATAACACAAGATGCAAAAGGAAATGTTATAGTAATAACTGCAAATGGTCATAAACAAGTTATTTCAGTTGCACAAGTAACAAAAACAGAAGTAGATCTTGCTAAAGAAAATGCTGGAAATGTTGTTAATACACCTGTAGCTAAGACGGCTGTAGCGGATGTAACAAAACTAACAGAAGCAGAGAAACAAGAAATCATAGCTAAAGTTAAGTTGGTAAACCGGAGCAACAGTAGCTATCGATGAAAAAGGCAATGTTATTGTAACTAATGGAGAAGGTTTAGTATTCGTACTTCCAGTTCTAGATTTAGTTATTCCAACGGATAAACTGACTGATATTACTGCGAATAGTAAGGTTAATACACCTGCAATAAGAACGTTAGTAGCGAATAAAGGAAGTTTAACGCCAGAAGAAATAGCTAAAATAAAAGCGGCTATCGAAGAAATTAATCCTGGAGCAATAGTTGTAGTGGATGCAAAAGGAAAATGCTACTGTGACTACGAAAGGTGGTAAGTCTATGACGATTTCTTCAGATGTATTAGTGAAAGATGCTGCAGATGTAGCTGTTAAGAATAATGGAGAGAATATTAATCTTGATTTTGATAAAGAAGTAGTTGCTATATTAACAATCTAACTGAATCTGATAAAGAAAAAGTTAAGTTTAAAGTGCTAGGTGCTATAAGAGAAGCGGTAGAACTTGTCGTTGATGCAAAAGGAAATGTGACTGTAATTTTAAAGATGGTAGAACATTTACTATTCTAGCTAAAGATATCTTTGAACAACGTAAAGAAGTAACTGTAAACTTACCTGAAATAGTTAAGGTTAAAGATGCTTCAAACCTTACTGAGGCAGAAAAAGAAGCTGTTAAACAAGCTTTAATAACTACAAATCCAAATTTAAAAGATGCTAAAATTACAATTTCAAACACAGGAGAAGCGACGATTGTTTTATCCTGATGGACAAGTGGTAGTAATTTCAGCTAAAAACCTAGTGGTTACTGAAAAAGTAACAGGTGTTATCGTTGAGGATAACGCAGAAATTATACTAAAGAAGATATCAACCTGCGGTAGATTATTCAAATAACAACCTACCTAAGTTCAATGCTAAGAAAGGTCAACGTCTAGCAACTACAGGAGAAACAGATATTAATACTGGATTAGCAGGATTAGGGATGGCGCTTTTAGGTGGATTACTTGCGGTAGCGAAACGTCGTAAGGAAAAAGAAGAATAGTAATCTGAAAACTTAGTAATTTAATATCTAAGATATGAATAAAGTACTCTGAAGTTTAAGTGTATAAACTTAATTTCAGGGTACTTTTTAATATATAGGAATGTTAGTAATCTAAGAATAATAACTATATTTATAGATATTAGATAATTTCTAAACTTTTATATATTTTTCCGCAAAAATCGTTATAAAAGGTGCGAGCGCTACAAAAGAAGGATTGATAAAGTGCTCAGACATAAATATATATATTTATATATAACAGATATCTTGAATATAACAATTTATTTTGATAAAATAATAATTATATGTAAAAGTATACAACCAAAAAATTTTTGTTTAAAAATAAATGGGGGATGATTTTATTGAGGAAAAATATTAATGTAAATAATAAAATATTAAAATATTCTATTAGAAAATTATCGTTTGGTGTAGCGCCTATAGTTGTAGGAATGTTAATGTTCGGAAGCTATTCTCCCATGCAGGTAACATTTTGCCGCTGATGTTAATTTTAAATATGTAGAAAAATGAATTAAATGAAAATGAGAAAAAATTAATAAAAGAGAGTATTCCTAAAGAATACAAAAATGAAGATACTTATTATCTAGTATATGAGAAAATAGTTAAGGATACAGGTAAAGCTAAAGTTCTTCCTAATACAGGTAGTAGTAACCTCCCTGATTGCAGGACTGGGAATAGGTACAGCGGTTCTTGCAGTATTATTAATTAGTAAAAACATAGAAATAAAGTTTTAAGTGTAGTCTTAATAGGCGCGATGGGTCAAAGCATTGTGATGCCTTATGAAACATTTGCCTTAGAAAATAAAGTATTAATACAATTTAATAAACAAGTAGATGTAGTAGTAATATAGATTTAGAAAAACAGGTTATTGATATTCCAGGTTATAAATACATGGGATATTTCACAAGTGAAGATCTAAAAATAGAAGTTTCTGAGAAAGAAGAAATAGAAAATAAGGTTCAAGAAAAGAATACTGTTGAGAATAATCAAAGATCAAGCGCTAGGTGCAAAACAACAACAAACACAACAACAAAAGCATGTGCGAGAGAATGAAAAAGCTCAATCGACACAATCAGTAGTTCAAACAGTTAATCCGCAAAAACAAATTGAAAACACAACCAGTGAAGACTGTCGATAAACCGACTCAAACACAACCTGTCAAAGTAGAGCAATCTCAAACTAAACCTGTGAAACTGACTGTAAAACCTACTCCAGTACAACCGACACAACCTACAAATGTAGAAAAAACAGTTCAAACATAACCTGCTAAAGTAGAGAAACCAGTTGTAGCAGGAGGAGATGAAGTAAAAGCATTGGTAAATGAGGTGCCAGAGTATACCCTTCCGATAGAGACGAAAGGGACGCAGGTTGAGGGCCATGAAGGAGAAGCGTTGGTACAACCAGCACTTCCAGAATATACAGGTCCAGTAGCATCTTCAGGAGGAGAAGAGGTAAAAGATTTAGTACATGAAGCACCAGAATACACTCTTCCATTAGAAGCGAAAGGAACACAAGAGGAAGGCTATGAAGGAGAAGCGTTAGTACAACCAACTCTTCCAGAATATGCAGGTCCGGCAGCTACAACAGGAGGAGAAGAGGTAAAAGATTTAGTACATGAAGTACCAGAATATTCTCTTCCATTAGAAGCGAAAGGAACACAAGAGGAAGGCTATGAAGGAGAAGCGTTAGTACAACCAACTCTTCCAGAATATACAGGTCCGGCAGCTACAACAGAAGGAGAAGAGGTAAAAAACTTGGTGCATGAAGTACCAGAGTACACTTTTCCGTTAGAAACAAAAGGAACACAAGAAGAAGGGTATGAAGGAGAAGCGTTAGTACAATCAGCTCTTCCAGAGTACATGGGACCAGTAGCGACAAAAGGAACGCAAGAAGCCGGACGAGAAGGAGAAGCATTAGTACAATCAGCTCTTTCAGAATATACAGAGGTGTTAACAACAAAAGGAACACAAGATGCCGGACGAGAAGGAGAAGCGTTAGTGCAATCAGACCTTTCAGAATTTACAGGTAGTGCAAAACTAGAACCAGCTGTTGAGGAGCGACCAGCCTTAGATCTGTAACTAAGCATCGTACAGCAAAAGAAACTCTACCATATGAGGTAGAGGAAATCTAGATCCTATGTTGCTGAAAAAAATCGTCGTAGAATCGAACAACAAGGTCGTGATGGACTTCTGTACAATTGAGTATGAGGACTACCTAGTAAATGGAAAAGTTGAGGCGACTAAAGAGTTATCACGTACGCAGATAGATCCTGTAAAACAAATTGTTAAATTGGGAACACTTGTTAAGAGAAAACCTACAGTAGAAATAGCTAATTTAACAAAAGATGAAAGTAAGAAGTCAATAACAGTAAGTTATAACTTAATGGATCCCTACTTGGGCTTATATGTTTCATGAAAGCTCAGATTTTCGATGGTGATAAACTAGTAAAAAGAAATTGATATCGAAAACACTGAAAAAGAACAAGTGATTAAAGGTTTAGATTATTATACTCTGTATACATTAAAAACTAAGTTAACTTATAACTTAGGAGATTTTAACGAATACAGTACGGAAAACTTCAACTAAGAACTTCCATTTAGATTATAAGAAGTTAGAAATCAAAGATATCGATTCTGTAGAATTATATGGTAAAGAAAATGGTCGTTACCGTAGATATCTAAGTTTAAGTGAAGTGCCAAAAGATACAACGAATTATTTTGCAAAAGTTAAATCTGATAGATTTAAAGAAATGTACCTACCAGCAATCTATTACAGAAAGTGCAGATGGAAACTATAAGGTTACTGCTGCGATAAACCAACTGGTTGAAGAAGGGGTAGAAGGATATAAAGATCATTATTCATTCAGTGTAGCTAAAACGAAAGCTGAGCAAAAAGGGGTTTATACATCGTTCAAGAGTCTTGTAGCTGCAATGCAAGGGAATATGTCTGGTGTCTTCAAACTTGGCGCTGACATGACAGCTGATGAAGTCGGGCTTCTGAATAATGGAACAAGTTATTTAACAGGAACATTCACAGGGAAATTAATCGGTTCTGACGGAACAAAATCTTATGCGATTTATGATCTTAAGAAGCCGTTATTTGAAACGTTAAGAGGTGCAACGATTAAGGACTTAGATCTTAAGAATGTTGATGTAGATAGTAGAGAAAATGCTGCAGCTTTAGCGAAAACGGCGAATAAAGCTACTATTAGTAATGTTTCAGTTGAAGGGAAGATTGCAGGTAGAAAATCTGTGGCAGGATTAGTGGTAAGTGCTGCTAATACAGTGATAGAGAACACTTCGTTCACAGGGACTATTGTAGCGAATCATGCTAATACTACAGCAAGTTATGCTGGTGGAATCGTAGGTAACTTATCAGGTTCTGAATCTGTAATTGATAGAGCGAAAGTGGATGCTCAGATTTCTACAGCAGCACGTAATGCTAGTCAAAATACAGGTGGTATTGCAGGTAAAGTAGATGGCTGAGCTTTAATAAATAACTCTGTTACATCTGGTAAAATAATAAACGGTCATAATTATTCAAGAATCGGAGGAATCGTTGGTTCTACTTGGAAAGACGGTCGTATTAACAATGTAGTTAGTAACATGAATGTCGGTTATGGCTATGCTATTACTGGAGATCAATATGACGGTGCTGATATAGTAAATGCTGTAACAGCTATGAATAATAAAAAAGATGATAAGTATGCCACTAAATTAACTAAAGAGCAAGCTGATAAGAGAATTGCTACTTACGGAATAACTGCAACTCTTGAAGATACAGGAGAATTTTTAAAAACTAATGTTCGAACTGTAGATTATACGAAGTTAAGTCGAGCTCAAAAAGATAGAAAGGTAGCTTATAACAATATTGAAAAATTAATGCCGTTCTACAATAAGGAATTAGTTGTTAACTATGGTAACAAGGTTGATAAAACAGATAAGTTATATACTACTGAATTACTTGATGTTGTACCTATGAATGGCAATAATATTGTAACAGATATTTATAATAATAAAAATACTATTAATAGATTGATGCTTCATTATAAAGATAATACTGTTGCTTTATTTGGATGTTACTTTCAAAGGAACTTTTGAAAAATAACCAAGTATTAGAATACAATGTTACAGAAAAGAATATATCTTCACCCGGAAACATTTGTTTCGGATTACACTAAGATAGCTAATAAGGTGTTAGGGGACTTACGTGGTGTAGTTTATAATCTCAGAATCTATGAAAAAGTTCTAGGAGTTACAGATAATGAAGCTATAGATAATCTATACCTAGATAAAGAGTTCGAAAAAGTTAGGATAACATTGGAGAACATTTAAGAAAAGTTCTTGTGATGGATAAATCTATTAATACTGTAGGTAAGGTGTAGTTGAGTATATTAGTGAAAAATCAGAAAAATAAGGAAGCATTCTTGTTAGGTCTTACTTATATGAGTCGTTGGTATAATATTAATTATGATAATATGAATACAAAAGACTTAACTATGTATAAATTTGATTTTAATGGAAATAATGAAGCTTTTCGACTTTAGATACTATTATTGCAATCGGAAATAGTGAGATAGAAAAAACTTACGCGGAGGTAACAACGTAGGATTATACGGTAGTCTACTTGCTCCACTAAAAGGAGAAGATACAGTATTTGATTTTGTAGAAGCGTATCGTAAACTATTCTTACCGAATAAAACAAATAATCAGTGGTTTAAAGATAATACTAAAGCTTATATAGTAGAGACTAAATCAGATATTCCAGAAGTTCGTAAAAAACAAGAAGAAGCGGCAGCGGACAGTAAATATTCATTAGGTGTATATGATAGAATATCATCTCCTACATGGAAGTATCGAGGAATGTTATTACCACTATTAACACTACCGGAAGAAAGTGTGTATGCTATTTCGAATATGTCTACATTATCATTTGGTGGTTATGAACGCTATAGAGATACTGTAGATGGTACTGTGCTTTCTGGAGATGCATTACGTCAGTATGTTCATGGAAAAGTTGATCAAGCTGCTAAATGGGAAAGAGATCATTATGATATCTGGTATAACTTGTTATCTTCTGAATATAAAGAAAGATTATTCCGTTCAATTCCAGTTGTTGATGGATTTGCGGTGAAAGATACGCAAGGAAGAAGTTATTGAGCGACAGCTACAGATAAGAATATAGATTCTATTTATAATTTCTTTGGACCAGCAGGAAATGGTATGGAAATAGTCCAGCAGCAGGAGCTTATGCTACCGGTTACGAAGTACATTACGTAAGTGATAGATTATTAGATAAATATGGAACATCAGTTTACACTCATGAGATGACTCATAACTCAGATGGGCATATTTACTTCGAAGGCAATGGTCGTAGAGAAGGTTTAGGAGCTGAATTATACGCGCTAGGATTATTACAATCTGCAGACAGCTTAGAAAAAGATGCTATAGTGTTAAATACGCTATACAAAGGGGATAAAGATTCTCTTACAAGGTTACATGCATATAATCCGACAGAACGATATAAATCTGCAGCAGATCTTCAACAATATGTTCATGGAATGTATGATGTTCTGTACACATTAGATGCGATGGAAGCTAAAGCTGTGGTATCTAAATCAAATGATGTTAAGAAAAAATGGTATAGAAAAATAGAAAACTTCTATGTAAAAGATAGTAAGTATAAAAAGATACTCATGCAGGAAATTTCTGTTCGTCCGTTGACGAATGAGGAAGTAGCGAAGTTAACTTTTTAGAATCATTAATAGATAATATTATTAATCGTCGTGCGTATAGAGATAACAGCCAATACGTAAGAAATGGATATCATGTAGTAAGTATGTTCTCCTATCTACGCAGGGTTATAACCTCAAAAGGTGCTCCTGGAGATATTATGTTTAGAAAAACTGCTTATGAGCTTCTAGCTGAAAAAGGATATCAAAATGGATTTATTCCATATGTATCGAATAAATATGCAGAAGAAGCTAAACAAAAAGGTAGTGTAGCGTACTCAGATTGGTTAAGAAAAGATGTCGGATTAGTAACTGATGATTTAGTATTAAGTAAGGTATTTAATAACAAATATAAATCGTGGGCTGATTTCAAAAAGCGATGTTTTAATGAGCGTATAGCTAAACAAGACAGATTAAAACCAATAACAATTCAATATGAATTAGGTGATGCTAAGAGTACAAAAAGAAGTAACTATCACAAGCGCGGCTCAAATGCAACAATTAATTGATGCGGCAGTAGCGAAAGATATTACTAACATCGATCGTGCAACAAGTTATGTATCACCAAGTTGGGTACACTTATTAAAAACAAAAATATATAATGCGTACCCTACGCTCTCACAGATGATTTTAGACAATCAATTTATAAATAATAGAATTAATCTCAGACAGGTGAGGGCATGAAATTTGCTTATCTAATAAAGAGATTCTATAATATTCTAAGTAACAACATCGATGTTACTTTAGAATTTTTGTTATTTCACAAATTCACAACAGTTTTATTATTCTTGTTGTAAGAGATGTAAGTAAGAGTTAAGAATATTATTCCTAAAAACAACTAAGATTAATATAGAATTGTTGTAAATTCCATCAGTTAAAACCACCAAGAACAGCGTGGCGAACTGCAATGTCACCGTAGTAAACAGGTGTGAAAGGAATTAATCCACTGTATGAGAAGGTAACATTTCTTTAGGGAATAGTGGTGTAGTAAGAACGAATTGTAAAGCTACAAATCCGATACTAATAGCATTACCAATTTTTCCGAACGTGTATGATAAGAAGTGTGTTATTATCATAAACACGATACCTGAAAGTATTAATCCGAAGAAGTACATTCCGAAGTTTTGTATTCTAAAGTCGAATAATAACTTCATCACTACAACTTCGATAAGTGTAGCTAATACTGCAAATATAGACATTGATGCAAGTCTTGAAGTGAATAGACTGTTTGTTGACTCTCCGTATTCTGCTTTACGAGCTGGGAATAGGATGTTAAATGCCGCAGCTGCGATTAGTAGTCCGAATACTAAGAAGAATGGTGCCATTGCGTTACCGTAGCTAGTTTCTTCTGAGATGTCGCTAATATTAGTTTTGATTGGGTTAGACATCATGTCTACGTTTTTATCTCCAGTTTTAGCTGAAGTAATTCTATCAGCTCCACTAAAAAGTTTATCTGCTAATAAACCAGATCCGTCTTTAGCTTTATCTAATCCTGCAATTAACTCAGGAGCTTTAGCTTGCATTATTGTAAGAGCACTGTAAAGTTTATCAGATCCCGCTTTAGCAGTGTTAAGTCCGTTAAGTAGTTCAGGAGCTTTAGCCTGCATAGAAGTAAGTCCGCCGTGAAGTTTGTTAGCTCCATCTTTGGCGTTATTAACTCCATTAATTAATTCCGAGCTTTAGCTTGCATAGCAGCTAGTCCGTTAGAAAGTTTTTCAGAACCTTCTTTAGCAGTGTTAACTCCACCTATTAATTCCGGAGCTTTAGCTTGCATTATTGTAAGAGCGCCAGAAAGTTTTTCAGAACCGACTTTAGCGCTGCTAAGTCCGTTAAGCAGTTCCGGAGCTTTAGCTTGCATAGCAGCTAAACCATTAGAAAGTTTTTCAGAACCTTCTTTAGCAGTATTAACTCCATTAATTAATTCCGGAGCTTTAGCTTGCATAGCAGCTAAACCGTTAGAAAGTTTCTCAGATCCAACTTTAGCAGCGTTAACCCCGTTGATTAATTCCGGAGCTTTAGCTTGCATAGCGGCTAAACCGTTAGAAAGTTTTTGCGACCCTTCTTTCGCGGCGTTCACTCCGTTGATTAATTCCGGAGCTTTAGCTTGCATAGCAGCTAGTCCATTAGAAAGTTTTTCAGAACCAACTTTTGCAGCGTTAACGCCATTGATTAATTCTGGAGCTTTAGCTTGCATAGCAGCTAGTCCGTTAGAAAGTTTCTCAGACCCAACTTTCGCGCTGTTAAGTCCGTTAATTAATTCTGGAGCTTTAGCTTTCATATCTGTTAGTCCTTGATATAATTTTTTACCACCGTTATCAAGTTCTTTAATACCGATGCTTAATTCCGGAAGTTTAGCTTGAAGTTTGTTAAGCCCTGCATTAATTTTTGCATTTCCATTAACTAAAGCGTCAATACCACCAGCTAACTCAGGAAGTTTCTCGTGCATTATGCTGATACCACCACCTAACTTATCGAATCCAGCTTGTAGTTCTGATCCTTTAGCTGCAAGTGTTCCAACACCTTGTGCTAGTTCACCTGTAGTCATTGATGTAGTAAGGGCACTTACACCGTTAGTGTAGTTTGTTACTCCATCTTTAAGTTTTGGAGTTGCACTAGCAAGTTGGTTAAGTCCGTTTGCTAAGTCCCCTGTTGTTAGAGAAGATACAGTAGCATCTACTCCACCTTTATATTGATTGAATCCTGCTATAAGGGTAGGTGTTTTTTCGTTCATTATAGTTAAACCAGCTTTTAATTGACCACTACCAGCAGAAAGTTTACCGACAGCATCTTTAATGCTAGAAAAACCACTAATTGTTCCCTCAAGTTGAGAAGAAAGTGTATTTACATCAAATTTATCAAGTTGAGTTTGGATGTAATTTAATCTTCCTACGCGATATTTCATACTTGAATATTTTGAGTTTGCGCTAGAGACTGCTGAAGAAAGTTCAGCTTTAATCTGGCTATTGTTGTTACTGCTGCTATTTTGAACAGTAGTAGTTGGTTGAGCAGCAGGTGCTGGTGTAGCAGCAACATCATTACGAGCAGCAGCAAGGATACTTGCTTTTTGCTCAGGTGTTAATTGCATTGATGATAATGTTTGCTCCAAGTTTGCGAAATTAGTAGCTGCAGGAGCTGGAGCAGGTGCTGCTGTAGTTGTAGTAGTCGTAGTAGATTGTGTTTCTATACGATCTACAAGAGCTTTTATAGATTCCAGTTGAGAACCTAATTCTGAAAAAGCACTGTTAAGAGGATTGAAGTGTGTTCTATAAGTAAGTTTTAATCCTTTTAGTTTATCTAATGTTGAATTTAGATTAGATTTCTTAGCGGCCAAATCACTGTCACTAGGGTAAGTTAGCGTCTAATGCGTTTAATCCTATGTTTAGCTTATCAGCTCCATCTACAAGTTTTTGAGTACTTTCAGAAAGTTTAGCTACCCCATCACCTAATGCAGCCCCACCTGCAGTAAGTCTATTAAGATCATCTTTTTTAGCTGCAAGTCCAGAGTTGATTTGTGAAATACCATCTGATAATCTATCGATTCCGTTGTTTAATGTAGTACTTCCGGCATTAAGTTTTTTTCTAAATCATCTTTTTAGCTAGTAATTTTTCATTAAGTGTAAGAACACCGTTAGTATATTTTTAAAAGTCCAGCTTGGAATTCTTTGCTTCCGTTATATAGAGAATTGAAGCCAGAAGTAAGCATAATACTTTTAGCTTTGAATGTATCGAAACCGATAGTAAGTTTATTAGAACCTTCAGTTAGTTCATTTACACCAGAAATTAATGCGTCTTTTTATCGTTTAATGAACTTAGACCTTCTGATAATCTTCCAGCACCACTTTGTAATTGAGATACTCCGTCATTAAGTTTAGCGCTACCGTCACTCAGACGAGTTAGTCCGTCAGTTAGACGCTTAGAGCCGCCAGCAAGTTCGTTAACTCCATTGTTAAGTTTTTGCCCACCTTCACTAAGGCGAGAAAGTCCAGCGCTTAGACGTTTAGAGCCGTCAGCAAGTTCGTTAACTCCATTGTTAAGTTTTTGCCCACCGTCACTCAGACGAGTTAGTCCATCGGTTAGACGTTTAGACCCATCAGCAAGTTCGTTAACTCCGTTGTTAAGTCTTTGTCCACCGTCACTCAGACGAGTTAGTCCATCGGTTAGACGTTTAGACCCATTAGAAAGTTCATTGATTCCATTACCAAGTTTAGACCCCCCATCGCTAAGGCGAGAAAGTCCATCAGTTAGACGTTTAGAACCATTAGAAAGTTCATTGATTCCATTACCAAGTTTAACACCGCCATCATTAAGACGAGTTAGTCCGTCAGACAGACGTTTAGAACCATCAGCAAGTTCATTAATTCCGTTACCGAGTTTTATTCCACCATCGCTAAGACGATAAAGTCCAGCAGTCAGACGCCATGATCCTTCAGATAGTTGATAAATACCGCTACTAAGTCTTTGCCCACCATCGCTAAGACGACTAAGTCCATTAGAAAGTCGACCAGATCCGTCAGCAAGTTGATTAATGCCGCTGCTAAGTCTTTGTCCCCCATCACTAAGTCGACCAAGTCCATTAGAAAGTCGACCAGAACCATCAGCGAGTTGGTTGATACCACTTCCTAGTTTTTGCCCGCCATCACTAAGTCGACCAAGTCCGTTGTTCAGTTGGTTTGAAGCATCAGCTGCTTTGTGAAGAGATTCGCCAATCTCAGAAAACTTACCGTATAAAGTAGCTGTATAAGTTTTTACAACTCGATCCTTAACTGTATTTGTTAGGTTACTTGCTACAGTTTCCATGATTTTCTCACCATTTTTACTTTTCGTAAAATTGGTAGTAAAGTCGATGTTCATTTTTTCTGGATTATCGTTTGATAAAGATGTAGCATTTTTAGAAAAGTTCTGTGGAATTGTAACTACCATATAGTAGTCTCCTTCGCGTAGTTCTTTATCGGCTGTATCTTTATCGACAAATTGCCAATTTACTTTTTTTATTTTCTTTTAATTTATCGACCATTGAATTCCCGACTTCAGAGTTTTTTTCCATTAAAATCTACTTTTTGGTCTAGATTAACAACTCCGACTTTCATATTTCCGGTGTTGTCATATGGATTCCAAACGGATTTTTAGGAAGGTTCCTGAATATAAAACAGGAACTAGAAGAACGGTAGCCATGGTAGCTTTTAACCCTTTACTCTTTTAAAAGGCTACTAAATTCTTTTATCATAATTCCTCCTAAGAAATTTCGTCGGCGAAATTCCATTATATTGAATTTTATGATATGCTTTCATATCACTTAAGATATTTTACAACCTTACATACTAAAAAGTCAAAAATATTTTTTTAGTAATAGTGAAATTATAATATTTAATATTGGGTTATATTATATATAATGGGGATAGGGATTATAACTGTTAAGTGAATTTTTATATTTAATAAATCACTATACTGTTAAGTTTTTTTCTGAGATAATAAGAATATTATGTAACCTTTATAAAGATATATATATTAATTAAAAATAATTTAGTTAATATATACTGTAAAAATCCTAATTAACGATAGTTTACTATTTAAAGAGATGGTTTTTAATTTTTTATTTTTATAGTAAAAATAATTATTTATGAAAGATATGCAGAAAAAGGTAGATATCCCATTTGTAGAGGATAACTACCTTTTGTTTTATGTTAATGTTTATACAGTTGCATGAGTTATTTTTATGTTCTAATAAGTTTTTAAAACAAATTTGTGCGTCTTCTAAATCTTTTAAGTTCGGATGTTTTTAGATTCTTTAACCATATCAACAAGATCCGGTGTAACTTTATGAATAAAGTTTGGGTCATGCCAAGCAAGAATTTTGAAAACTATCATAACCTTAGGATCAACTTTACCTTGGCAGACGAATGTTTCATGAATTTTTGTTGTTTCTTTCTTCCATGAATGCAATATAGTTGTTTATTGAATCATCAGCATGATAATGTTCACGTGGGACACCACAAGTTAAAAATAGTGCTACGTCTTTTCCATGTATTTCCTGATGATCAACAAAACGCTGCATATTTTTATTTGCGTTAGTTTTTATCTGTCCATGCACCCTAGAATATAGAAATCATATTCTTTCTCTATTTTTCGTTGTTTTTATGTCGAGTAAATCTACCTCGGCTTGGTCTTTTATTTGCTCATAAATAGATTCAGCTACTTTTTTTGTATTTTTTTGTTTTTGCTAGAATAAGCAAGTAAAAATTTTCATAATTCAGCCTCCTAATAGAGTTTAGATTATTCACAAACTGTAGTGATTTTTATAGTTTGTGATATTTTTAAAAGTACAATTTATATAAATATTATATCAAAAATTAAACGTTTTAAATAGCTAATTGAAAATCACAATCAATTATGATTTGATTCTTCAAAAAAATTTAAAAATTGAAAATATAACCTTATAGAATAATATTTGCACCATAAAAATAAGAAAAATATATTGTTTATGATAAAATACTAAATAAGAATAGATAGTGAGGGAGAGTAGTAATGGATAGATTGTTTGAAGTATCAAGTTATGCGTCGTTTATTGTGTATCATATAGAAGCAATGGACAAAATCAAGGTTCCTAAGAGGATGATACAAGAATATGTTAATCTTCAAAAAAACGGTAGGTAGTTTTTCCAGGAGAGTTAGAGTATGTAGCTAGTTTTTATGATGAAAAACAGGAAGTAGTGGTACATTATTTGAAAATACTGTTGAAGAAAAATTATATTTTAGCTTACACAGGAACAAATTTTTTATTTTGATAGACAAAAAGATATGTACGCTGATGTAGTTGGTATATGTTTGGGTCAAGGAGAGCATCTAACTTCGTGTTATAGATTTTATACACGTATGAAGAAAAAAATATGGGGATAATATTATTTTAACAGGTCATTCTTTAGGGTGGAAGTATTGCGCAACGAGTTGCGATTGAGTATGATGTAAAAGAAAGTGTAGTTTTTTAATGCAGCACCGATATATTTGATAGGTGGAATAGATATTTTTTTATGGACAAAAAGACTGATGGAGAACTATATGTTACTCGCATGAAAAAGTATCTTAGGAATGTAAAGAAAACTGCGATAAAAAGGCTACATTTACAGGATGTGTAAAAAGAGTAGTTTCTGAGTATGATATATTTACTCGTATATCTGAGTTACTTATTGGATATTATGTGGGTGATGAAATTATAGTTAAAGAAGCAGGGATGCATGGCATTAAGAGTTTTTTTAGATATATATAATAAGTCATTCGGAAGTTCTTTCAAAGGAGAAGAAAATCAAGACGGGTATTTATCTTCAGAATATAAAGATTTTGGTTTGGCAGAGGTAGGAATATTAAGTAATTTTTTTCTGAGGAACGTATAGTAGAGTTAGAAAAACAATTGAATGTGCTCCTTACTAGTGATACTGTAATCTCTAATTTGAATAAGAATCCATACAATGTTAACTTCGAATTTTTTTCATAAAAAGCTATATTAAAAAAATATTGAGAAAGATAAAGAAAAATAATAATAGATTCCTTTGTCTGACGTTTTTGTCAGATGAGGAGTTTTTATATGTGTATAGTGGCAGGTGCATATGTTTTATAGGTTGTTATAAAAACTTTGTGTTTTCTCGTAAGTGATAGAGTGTTAATCGCTTGCTTAAAGTTGTAACTTATTAAAGAAAAATGATATAATGTAGATAGCTATATGCATTCTTGCAAATTAGTAAGAATATATAATAATACTTAGTATAGATCTAAGGAGGAAGATGATGGCAGAATATAAAATACTAGTAGTCGATGATGAAGAACCGATTGCTAATATACTAGATTTTAATTTAAAAAGAAGGCTATGATGTAATAGTCGCTAATGATGGAGAGAAAGCAGTAGAGCTTTGCTTTTAGCGAAAACCCTGATTTGATTCTATTAGATTTGATGTTGCCAAAAAAGATGGAATGGAAGTATGTAGGAAGTACGTGCTAAAAAGAATATTCCAATTATTATGCTAACAGCAAAAAAATAGTGAAATAGATAAGGTTCTAGGATTAGAATTTGGAGCCGATGATTATGTAACTAAACCATTCTCAACACGTGAGCTTATGGCGAGGGTTAAAGTAAATCTTCGTCGCGTGACTAAGCAACAAGAAGAGATTGTAGAAGAGAAAATGGTGAGTGATCTTGTGATTAAAGATATTGTTATTTATCCAGAAGCTTATGTTATTAAGAAAAATGGAGAAGAAATAGATTTAACACGTAGAGAATTTGACTTATTCTATTACCTTGCTCAACATCGTGGACAAGTTTTAACACGTGAGAATTTACTGCAAACAGTATGGGGTTATGACTACTTCGGGAGATGTTAGAACAGTTGACGTGACTGTGAGAAGATTACGTGAAAAAGTAGAAGATGATTCATCACAACCTGAGTATATAATGACACGTCGTGGTGTAGGTTACTTTATAGGTGAAGAGTAATGAGTTTTTCGGTAAGAAATTTAAGAAAAGATTCTTTTTCATCAATCCGAACTAAGTTCGTAATAGTATATGTATTAGTTAACATAATATCATTGCAACTTATCGGATTGTTCTTTACAACACAATTAAGAAATAGTAATATAAATACATTTGAACAGAATATTATAGAGCAAGAAAAAAATCCTTAATTACCATGTTCGAGAAGAAATCGATAAAAATTAACGCAAAGAATGTAGAAGACTCGAAGGTTTTAGAGAATAATGCTGATCAAAATGATACTGCTAATAGTAGTCGTGATTCAAAAAGTGGAATTGCAAAACTAGTCAGTGAATTTAATATTCAAAAACTATTGTTAGTTAATGTTATAGATAATGATTCGAAAAATTTTGGCTAGTTCTTCAAAAATGGAAATGATGAGTATCTTGCTAAGAGATCGTTCGATCCACTTGTAAGTCAAGTTATAAAAACAGGAGAAAGTACGAAACAGATTCAAAATAATGCTGATAGCAACAAGCGTGTTTGGATCTATGTGAGTCCTGTAAAAAAGGATAATGAGGTTGTGGGCGTAATCTCCCTTATGGCAGATATAGAGAGTGTGTATCAAGAGGTAAATAGTATTTCGAGAATCTTTATAGTAGGAGCTATATTATCGATATTAATTACTACTGTTATAGGATTTGTTGCTTCAAAAACTGTAACAAGTTCCATTGAAAAATGAGTTCTCAGGTTAAGAAGATGGCGTTAGGGAATTATGGAACGGTAGTTGGTATAGATACAGATGATGAAATTGGCGATCTTGCTAAAGTATTTAATCGGATTTCTAAGAGAATTGAAGAAGAACAGGCTGTAACTGAGATAGAGCGTAGGAAACTAGCGACTATTATCGAAAAGTATGATGGACGGGATTATTACAACTGATAATAACGGAAGGATAATTCTGATAAATACTAGTGCAGAAGATATGCTAGGTGGACGTGATGATGAAATCTTTTATAGGAAAAGATGTTCTGAAAAATTCTTAATATCACGGAATATGAAAGTATAGAGGAGATACTAGAAGCCGAAGATAGTCTTCTTGTTAGTACTTCAAAAACTGATGATGAATTGCTTTTACGAGCGGAAATTTCTAAGATTGAAAAAGAAGATACAGAAGATTTAACACAGATGTCTACGGAATTAGAAGGGTATATTATAGTACTTTATGACGTAATGCATCAGGAACGTCAAGAAAAAGAGCGCCGCGAGTTTGTATCGACTGTATCTCATGAACTTCGTACACCTCTAACGACTATGAATAGTTATATTGAAGCGTTAGAAGAAGGTGTGTTGAAGACAAGGAGCTTGCTCCTCAGTTTATAGATACTATTCATAAAGAAACTACACGTATGATAAGAATGGTAAACGAACTAATGCAACTTGGGGAAAAATGGATATCAAAGAAGAGCATTATGAAAAAGAATTTATTGACATAAATAAAATGCTTTGAGCAAATTACTGATAGGTTTTGCGTTGACACATCCAGAGAAGAACTTCATAAAACATATTTCTAAAAACACCAATATTTGTTGAAGGGGACCAGGACAAACTTACGCAAGTGTTCGATAATATCGTTAATAATGCGATAAAAATATTCTCCAAATGGTAAGAATATTACAATAAGAGTTAGACAAAATTATCATCATAATAGGGTGAGTATATCTATAAAAAGATGAAGGGGTAGGAATACCTTTTAGTGCATATTGATAAAATCTTTAATAGGTTTTTATAGAGTTGATAAGAGTAGACAAAGAAGTATGGGTGGAACAGGTTTAGGATTAGCTTTTAGCTAAGACTATTGTAGAAGCTCATAAAGGTCGTATTTGGGCACAAAGTAGAGAAGGTTACGGAAGTATAATATTTGTAACACTACCTTGTGAACAAATAGATGATGAATGGTTATAGAGGTGCGTAGTATGAGAAGTAGAAAAAAAGGAAACTGTAAAATCAGTAATTTTAGGTATACTTGTTTTTACTAAGTTTAACTTTATCTTATCTTATTATTACTTATCAACCAGATTATGAAATTTTCACAAAAAGATCTGCTCAAAAATCAGTTGATTCAAATAAAAATAACCTTTTAAACTTCCTTATACCCGATAGTGTAGTGAAGAATCAAGAAGGAACAAGAGAAGAACCTATAATTCAAAAATACACAACAAAAGTGGCGAGTGTAGAAGCTGTAAAAAAATAAAAAAAGTACTTAAAGAGTTACTATTGCTACTTTCGGATAGTGAGAGTACAGAATCTAGGGTTAGAAATCGTAATATAGAAGAAATTACGTCAAACAATATTGAAAAAATATTGATAAATTATCAAGTTACCTTAGACTCAGCACTACTTAAAACCATTACTCTTTTTCTGAAGATAATTCAAATGTTAGTTTAGAGTTTGATACTATAGTTTTATTAAAAATAGACCTAATATGATTTATCTATATAAAAAGATGATAAAAACTATCTTCAAATTACTTTAAAACAAGATATATATGAAAAATAAATAGTAAATTCAATGAGGAAAAAGCAAAATTATGCTAAGTATAGTTTGAATAATAAATTCATATATTTAAAAGAGGGTGATGAGGATAATGTTATTGATGAATATAGTGCTGAAGATGTTAATTTAAATAGATTAGCGAAAGATATTTTTGAGAAAAAGATAATCTTAGAATTAGTAATGAAGATGAAGTAACCGATGGATATGGAATATTAAGAGTTATGAATAACAGATTAGTATATACAAATCCATCTAATGAAGGCGGTCGTGAGGTAGGTGCTACTATCGCTATAAATAATACTATTAGCTTTTTAGAGTTAGGTTATGTTGGAGACACTAATTATCAGCTGACAAACCGCTTTAGAAGGAATTAGTATTTTTCAAGAAGCATATAAAGATTCTATAGCTTTTTAGTAAAGATGGTCATGCTGATATTATTTCAGAAGATAATAGTAGTGGAATATATAAGTTAACTTCCCCGAAGAAATTAACTAAGACTTATCTTTCATCGAAAGAAGCGGAATTGTATTCTGTAGAAAAACGGAGTATGTAATAAATTATCTTTATGAGAGAGTTAATTTGAAAGAAATAGGTGATATAGTTTTAGGATATGATAAAACTTATAACAAAGACAGAAACAGTTTTAGTTATACTCCTGCATGGTATGTGAAGTATAATGATAGATATGTAAGTTTTTAAAAACTAAAAGAAATGATAGATAAGGGAGAGAGACTATGAATTGGGGTAAGATGAAAACATTATTTATTTACCTATTTGTTGCTTTTAAATGCGGTCTTATTAACTTTTTATGTCTATACAGTTCAGAAAAATAAAACTGAGATTGTCCAAGAAAAAGAAATCATAGAGCGTTCTATGAAAAATGATAATATAACTGTTGAAGAGAATACAACAAAACGTGATAATCTTGGTTATGTTAATGTAACTATTTCTGACTTGAAAGATTTTTAAAAGAGAAGAGAGTGGATTGAAATTTGAAGTTGAGAATGTAGATAAAACATCAACTCTAAAGGTTAGTTCAGAAAATGTAATAACCAATGTTAACAAGAGTAGTTATAGAGCTGAACTAGACTCGTTTTTACTTGAAAAATGAAACTTAGCTCAAACTATGTCTTTTCTAGCTATAATTCTATTAAGAATGAAATTGCATATGAGCAACAAATTGACAGTTTTAGAGTATTTTCAAACAAAAATGCTAGGATAGTCTTTAATGTTGAGAGTAATGGGGATATAAAACATTTTACATTAACGGGAGTTTCTAATATAAGAAAAGATAAAATGAAACTCTAGTTGCTCTAATCAAGCTATAAATAGGCTATATCATGAAGATTTAATTCTCAAAAATTGTGAGAGTTCATGCTACATTAGGATATTATACTTATATTTCATCAAACAGAAAACCAAGTATTAATACCAACTTGGAATGTAGAAATAAGTGAAAAGATGGTCAGGTGAGCAACTATTACGTAGATGCTATAAACTTGAATATTTTAAATAGAAAAGGACAGAGCTCATAGATAGAGATAAAAAGCTATCCATCACAATAAAGTGGTGGATAGCTTTTTTGATATGCTATTAGTCTGCTAAGTAAGAACGTAACATCCAAACATCTAATTGAGTTTTTTTAGGCCTAATGCTAAGTCAGAAGTACCTTGATCTCCTTCTTCTTCAGCTACACTCATAAGGTGAGTTAAGTCGTTGATTAGTAATTCGAAATCATGGAATACAGCTGCAACCATTTCTTTAGTTGTTTCTTTTTCAGTTGCTTCTTTGATTGTTGCGATTTCAAAGCGCCTTTAAGTGTAGAAACTCAAGGACCTCCAATTGCTAATAATCTTTCAGCAACTTCATCTAAAGATTCAGTTGTATAGTTGTAATAGTTTTTCAAATACTTGTGTAGTGTGTAAAAGCTACTTCCAGTTACATACCAGTGGAAGCTGTGTAATTTTGTGTATAATACTGTTAAGTTTGCTACAAGTTTGTTTAATTCTGTTGTACGTGTCATTATAAATTCTCTCCCTTTAGTTTGTATTTTATGCTTAAATTATAGCACTATGAATACGTAATGTAAAGTTTGTAGTCTTATAATAGTTATTGAGAATTATTATCTAAAAACAAAGGTTGATATGACAATGTTTTCCAAGGTGAAAAATTATAAAATGATAATCATTATCAAAAGCTATTGTTGTATTTAAGGAGTAATAAGTTGAAATTAATCTAGTGAATTGTTAAAATAAATCAGAAAGGAGTGCTTTTAATGGCGAAGATTTGTATATTTTTAATAAAATTATATAGAAAGTATATATCACGTTATACAAGACCCTACATGTAGATTTTCACCGACATGTTCTAGTTATGCAATGGAAAGTTATAAAAGATTCGGTTTTTCCTGGGGACTTACTTAACTGTAAAAAGACTTTTAAAGTGTCATCCTTTCTACAAGGGAGAGTATTTTGATAATGTTCCTTTATTTAAGAGAGAAATATTTAAGTTTAATAGAGGGAAATAAAAGAGGCAGCTGAAATCAGCTGCCTCTTTATTGGGCGAAATGTTGTATTTGGATAAAAATTTGAAAATGTTGATTGATTTGTTGAAAAGATAATAAGGGTTGTTTCAACAATATAACTATTTTTTTATTAATGTATTTATGAGTAAATCCTCATAATTACCTATAAACAGTGATTTTTTATTGCAAAAGTGAGGTAAATCCTCATAATTATCCACATATGCAAGAGCTAATGTTATTTATCAATGCTATTTCCAGCATCTAACCATGCAGCAATTCCACCTGAAATCTATAGACATTTTTATATCCAGCTTCTTTTTGCTAATACTGCTCGACGTGGCTTCTTTCACAAGCAACAAATCCACAGTAGATAACAATTTTTATCTTTATCAGTACCTAAAGTTTTTAAGAATGCTTCTTTTTCTTCTGGTTTTAAATCTTTCATTTCTTTTAGGTAAACCAGCATTTACAGCACCTTTGATTTTAGTTTTCTCGAAGCGATCAGAAGGAATAGTGTTGATTAAAAATCATATCTTCTTTGTTATCGATAGATTTTTTTCAATTCATCTGCACTTATTAAATTATAATCTCCAGTTTTTTTGTAGCTTTAACAAGTTTGATGGATGCTTTTTCCACTTCGTTTTCTTTTTCCATCTTTTGCAGAACGGTTAAGACCATCACCGCTACTACAACCAACTAAAGACACAGAAAGTAGTATGCTTGATAAAGCTAAAGTAATTTTATCATAAATAGACGCCTCCTTTAATTTTTCACTTTCATTATAGCATAAAAAAACTATTGAGTATAAACTATTTATATAATAAAATTTATTTTTATTAAGTTAAACTATAACTATTGTTATCGCTTATTTTATATGTAAACTAGAAAATATACAGTGAAATATATAAAATTTAATAAAAATTAATATACTTATTAATTTTTGTCTTTTTAAAATAACAGTTGTACAATTTATAGTTTTTGTATAATAAAAATTCTGCTACTAGTTGACAGTAGCAGAACAATATTTATTTTAGTATTAATTTATAAAAAGATTATTTTTTTGCTGAATATACTTTTAAAGAAATTGAAAATTTTATCCTTACGACTTGTTTCTTTATTGGCTAGCATCTTTTTTAACGAAGTCAGGCATTTCAGGTTTTTTTCACCATCTTTTTATTAGCTAGCATTTTCTTAACAAAATCAGGCATTTCAGGTTTTTTTCACCATCTTTTTATTAGCTAGCATTTTTCTTAACGAAATCAGGCATCTCGGCTTTTTCTTTATCCATTTCGTTAAATGTTGTTTTTCTGGATTATGATAGATAAAAGGATTATTTTTTTATTATTGTTAATTGCAGAAACTAGAGCTTCTATTAAACGAGTATCATAGTTTTGGCATTGGTGGTCTATGGTACGCTACACCAAATTCTTCACAAAGTTCACGACATTCAACATCGTTATCAAAAAGGACTTCAATATGTTCACTTATAAAAACTAAGTGGTACAAATATATAATGTTTTTGGATGTTCTTTTTGATCTCTTAAATATTCTAGAACATCAGGTTTAATCCATGGCATACCGATATCACTCTCGCTTTGCCATGTATTTGTATAGTTATCTTTATCAAGTCCTATTTTTCTCTACTATAATCTTAGTCATATCAAAAATTTGATCAACATAAGGGTCGTTGTATTTTAAAGCAATTTCAGGTACACTGTGTGCAGAAAAGATAACTTTGTAGCTATCATTTTTTTAACATCTGTATCGATAATTTTTGATTTCGTCAGCCCAAAAATTCAATTAATTTTTCTTCTTTATACCACGATTTTATTATATTAAATTTGATTTTATCACTCTTAATAAATCTTTCATATCCCATAATAGAATAGAATGAATAATGAGGTTCTAAAATTAAACAAATACATTCTTCAATATTGTCTTCTTCCATTTTTGAAATTACATCCGGGATATATGGAGAAGAGAATTTATTTTATGAAGTATACTTGATATTCATCTTGTACAGCTTCTTTTTAAAAGATTAACTTCTTTAAGAGTTATTTCTTGAAGGGAGAACCTTCGATGCGAAGATAGTTTTTAATAATAAGTTGATTTCATCATCGTTAGGACGAACTCCTCTTCTAATATTTCGTAAAAATTTAGCTACGCCTTCAAATGTATAATCTTCAGGTGTTCCATATGTCATAACTAAAATAGCTTTTTCATTATTTAACCTCTCATAATTGTATAGTTATATACGATTATACCACTTTTTTGTACTAAAACACACGTGTTTTTATATTGTTACAGAAATTATTATCAATTACAATATCATATCAATTAAACTTAAATTTCTTAGACTGTTATATTTGTGAAGAAATTATGACGAGATTGATGGTAAAAGGAAGCAATGTATAAAGTACAAGAAATCATAAAAACTATTGCAAAAAAACTTTAGAAAAGTTATAATATATAAGATAACTAAAAAGTACACTAATAAGAGAGTTTTAAAATCTCCGATGGATAGTTGTAAAAAGGAGGATGTGTTTAAGTGAGATATTAGGAGCAATAACATTTTTGGTTGCTGTAGGTGGAGTTATTTATATGAAAAATAATCCTAAGTATAAAGAGGTAGTTAGAGTTGTAAAAACTGCAGATGCTCGTGGTTTTTATGAGAAAATAATTTTAGAAAAAGATAAATTGGCATTTACGACAAAGTCGAAAATAAAAGATTATAAGATTGATTATGAGAGTATTAGAAGTGTAGGGGAGAAAATCTACGCTAGATTAATAGTCAATAATGATGAGAAGTTAAATATTGACACGGTACTTGATGAAAAGATGTGAATGTAGAAGAAGTAGCACACTCGGAAAAAAATTAGATGAACTATTAAGTGAATAAGATAGTTGTAGGGTGTAAAAATAATTTTGGAATAAAATATTCCCTAGGAAATAATAAAAAGGAATCCTCCATTACAAGTAAGGTGAGTGTAATGGAGGAATTTTTCATGGTTAAATTAATTAATTAGTTTCTTTTTATTATTATGCGAAACGGCTACGAATACTAGTTGGTATTGATTTGTAAACACTCTTAGTAACGAAGAATAAGAATGTTACTAAAGCACCTTTAAGTAGGTTGAATGGTATAATACCAGCCGTTACGATTGTTTTTTTATGTTAGTCACGATGTCTAGCTAGATTCATAATATATCCATACGCTGGAAGTAATACGAAGTAGTTAAGTAGTGACATGAATACTGTTATTGCTAGTGTTCCTAAGATTCCACCGATAATAGTTTTAGCAGTACCTTTTTTATAGAAAAGAACGATGATGCTGATAAAAGTGAATTCTACAACGATATTAGCGACTGATCCGATAGGTTCATGTGATAATAATGCGAAGTGTAGGAAGTTTTTAAGAATGACACTAAAAGTGCATCTTTATAACCTAATAATAACAACGCCATGAACAGCGGGATAAACGTAAAATCAAATTTTAGAAATGGTGGTAAGAATGGCACAGCAAAACTAAAAAAAGATAGAAGTAGAGCAATAACTGCAAGCATTCCACTTAAAACAAGTGAATGAACATTTTTTTTATACATATTAAATCCTCTTTCCTATCTTCATAGGCAAAAATAACCGCAATATAATTTTTAAAAAGGTGTCTTTAAAATCTATATTAGAAATAAAAACACCACTTTAAAAAAATTTAAAGCGGGACTGAAAGGTATGAAAAATAAGCGTTGCACAATACATTGTATGATAAATATACATATGCAGTAAGGTTATATGTGCAAGTTTATTAATTCTATATCTTCTATCATCCAGACTGTACTGTCGGTTTTGGAATTTCACCAAATCAGCTTGCGCTCGCGGACTTTTAACCGCCGGTCGGGGAATTTCACCCTGCCCCTGAAGATAATTTAATTATTTATTATAGGTTTATTATAAACCGAAGATTTTTAGTTTGTAAAGAGAAAAGGCTTAACTTTTTATATATAAAAGTAGCTCAGAAATTAATTTTCCGAGCTACATAAGTTTATTTATTATTCTACTGTTACTGATTTAGCTAGATTACGTGGTTTATCGACATCTAGTCCTTTAGTGTAGGCTGCATAGTATGCGAATAATTGAGTAACTACGATACTTGCGATTGGAGCAAGATCTTCATTTACATTAGGGATTGCATAGTCACCTTCACGCGCTAATTTTTTCTAATGTAATGATTAGAGTATTAGCTCCACGACTAGCTACTTCACTACATTACTACGTGTATTTAAGTCCAGTTTTGCACTTGTGATAAGAGCTACTACTGGTGTTTTTTCTTCGATAAGAGCGATTGTACCGTGTTTTAATTCTCCTCCGGCAAATCCTTCTGTTTGAATGTAAGAAACTTCTTTAAGTTTTAAAGCTGCTTCACATGCACTATAGTAGTCAATTCCACGCCCAATATAGAATGCATTACGTTCTGTGAATAAGTTTTTAGCTAAGTCTTTGATAGTTTTTGTATCATCTAAGATTGATTCGATTGCTGAAGTAATTACTGATAATTCTTGCTCGATATCGAATTTAGGTTGTCTTGAAAGTTGTTTTGCTACTTCGTAAGCTAGTATACTTAATGTTGCGATTTGAGCAGTATATGCTTTAGTAGATGCAACTGCGATTTCAACACCTGCATGAAGTAATAATGTATAGTCACATTCACGAGATAGAGTTGAAGCATCAACGTTAGTAAGTACTAAGAATTTATAATCTTCATTTACACTACGTAATTTCGTTAGTACTGCACGAAGGTCAGCTGTTTCTCCTGATTGAGAAAGGAAGATGAACATTGGTTTTTTAGATAATAATGGTACGTTGTAAGCAAATTCTGATGCTAAGTGTACTTCTGTTGGGATACCAGCCCATTTTTCGAAGTAGTTTCTTCCTACTAAACCAGCGTTATAACTTGTACCACATCCGATAATGTATAATCTATCAGCATCTTTTACATTGTTAATAATGTCGCTATTAATATTAACATCGTGTCCATCGAAGTAGTGAGAGATGATGTTACGCATAGCTCCTACTTGCTCATGAATTTCTTTAATCATGTAATGTTCGTGGATACCTTTATCGATTTCTCCAGCATTTAAGTTAGTAGAGAAACTTTCGCGCTCTACGACATTACCTTCTTTATCTTCGATAGTTACACTATCTTTTTCACGATAACAAATTCACCATCGTTAATTTCTAAGAAGTTGTTAGTGTACTTAATCATAGCTAAAGCATCACTACCAACATAGTTTTTGTTTTGCTCTCCTAGTCCGATAAGAAGTGGACTCTTGTTTTTTGCTACATATAATGTATCTTTATCTTCTGTGTCGATTAAACAAAGTGCATAAGATCCTTGTAACTTAGATACAGCTTTTTTGAAAGCTTCTTTAGTATCGAGACCACGATCGCTATAAACTTGTACTAATTGAACGATAACTTCAGTATCAGTTTCAGAAACAAGTTCTACACCTTTGAAAAATCTTTTCTTTAAGTTCTTGGAAGTTTTCGATAACTCCGTTATGAACTAAAAATAAAACGTTTGTTGAAGCTTTTGGTGAGGGTGAGAGTTAGTTGTGTTAACTCCACCATGAGTAGCCCAACGAGTATGACCAATACCTAATTCTAGGTGAAGACCTTCAGGTATTAAGGCTTCTAGGTTTTTAATACGACCTACAGACTTAGTAACGCTAGCTTCTCCGTTAACAACACCAGCGATACCAGCTGAGTCGTATCCACGGTACTCAAGACTACTAAGTCCATCGATTAAAAACTTAACTCCATTTGCTTCTCCAACAAATCCTACAATTCCACACATATAAAAATTCCTCGCTTTTTCTTTTTATTTATTTTTTATAGAAAGTACTATAAAGTTTTATATCTATGCTCAAATATATTGTACTTCATTAAGTTTATGTAAACCTTAAAAAGAAGACATAATGAGCCTATAGAGAGGTGATAATGATTTTTGAAGGGCAAGTTTTTCACGTCATTCTTCCTTAAAAACTAGGTTGGGAGCGACTTAAAAATCGTGATTTCACAGAAATCGATTTTTGTCAAGTCGCTTTCGCACAGTTTATTAGATTTCAAAAGAGTTTTTAGCGATCTTTGAAATCAATAAACCACTGCGTCTAAGTATGACTTAACATACTTTTGTGAAATGTTTTACTTTTTATACACCCTAAATATTTCGTCGTCTCTTCGTTCCTAGAAATATTAAGATCACTCTCAGCAGTGGCAACTAAAGTTTTTTTACGTCATTCTTCCTTAAAAACTAAGTTGCTGTTGCATACGCTGCACCTAACTATTTCGTCGTCTCTTCGTTCCTAGAAATATTAAGATCTACCCCATTGTACATTATCTAACGAAACTCTCTGGTTCCGAAAAAGCATCCGCCGAATTTTCGATAACTTTTTCCTCGTCAACTAAGCTCAATTTAACCTTTAGAACTTAGTTCGGGCGCTATAACTATAAATCTAATTTACCTCCCTAATATTTTTAATCGTACATATTATTATACTAGATAAGAAGAGCATTGTAAACTGAAAAGGATATATTTACATAAACTCAGATATTGAAATATAGTATCTAAAAATTTAACACTAATTTTTAGAATTGCAGAAATATTAGCTTGACTATCGAAAAAAACCTACTCACTTTATAAGCAAGTAGGTTTTTAATGTTATTAACGGTGAGAATTTGTAGCTACTTCTTTAGCATTTTTCACTTCATCAGGAAGGTTGATTTCTTTAACGTTATTTACGTTAGAATATTTAATGATTTGTTTGATTTTCATTGTAGTTGGAGTTGAGTATCTTTAGATGCAAGTTCTATTGATACTTCGTTGTTAACTGGGTAAAGTCTTTAGTAACTACAAGTTTAATTGAAACGTTTTTGAAATCAACGTTGTTAAATGAACTAGGAGTTACTTCACTTCCTGAAGAAGCGTTAGCAACAGCAGCCATAAGTTCTTTTGAATTGTTCTCCATTTCCTGTGTATGTTAGAACATAGTTTCCATTTTCTTCAGTTTTTCTTGAAGTCTTTAGCAATTTTTTGTAGAATTCTAAAATTTTATCTGAGTTAGCAATTTTTAAGATTTTCAAATTGCGCTGTTATACTGTTGTTTGAACTTTTAACCCATTCGTTTTGTCCTGTTGATTTTGCATAAGCTGTTCCATCTTTAATGTACAACTCTAATGTTTGACTTTTGTCCTTGAGCTTTTTACGTTAGTAGTTGCTTTCATTGTAAGAGGTTCTAAAATTAATGAACCAGATACAGTGTTTTTCGATTGTTTGAGTCTGTTCATCGATTAAGATTTCAGAACTACTAGTAGCTTCGAAATCTGTACTCTAATATTTTTTTAGATGATTCTACTGATTTATTAACGATTTGTTCTGTAGAAGCCCCCATGCCACAGGCAGCAAGAGTAACTGAAAGAATAATCGTTGCAACAAGCAATAGATATTTTTAATGATTTTTGTCATGTGTCTCTCCTTAATTTTAATAAAAATAGATGTTGATAATCTATTTTTATAATATTTATTTTTATAGCATTATTCTATCATATTATAGCCAATATTACTATATTAATAAGTTTATTTTTGAAATATCTGTAATAAATAGTATGGGTTATAACTAAAGAGAATATTTTGGTCTAATGTTTTGCAATATTTTTTTCGTAAAAAAATAGTAAAAATCTGTTGACTTATATCAATGATGGATATATAATTATATCAAAGATAGATATATCAATGATGGATATAGATAAGAAATATCTCTAATTAGGTTAGAGGATAAAATGGCAAAGGTAAGCCCTTATGAGACGGGCGAATTAACGGATAGTATATTTTTACACTTCTAGTTTTAACAGAACCTATCCACGGTTATTTAATAATGCAAAAGGTGGCAGAGATACAGAAAATAATATTATTATCGGCCCCTGCGACAATGTATATACGACTTTAGGAAAAATGGTTTCTGTTGGCTGGATTGAAGATAAGGAAATCGACAATTGAAAAAGAATATCATATTACTCCAAAAGGTATGGAAGTTTTTGAGAAAAATTTAAAACTTCGACAGTTTTTACTTGACGTAGCTAAGAAGTTTATAGGTGGTGGAAGTGATGAGTAAAATATAGGTGACACATCATTCGCTTTAACAAATAAGAGACTCATGAGAAAGTTAGAAAGATATAGTGCTAAGGGCTGGCATTTTAAAAAGTTTCTAGGATTCTTCATTTTATTAGAAAAAGGAGAAAAAAATTAACTACAAATACGAATTGGTATATGATAAAAAGTCTCGATTCTGAACGTGAAGATTTCTATAAGTTTAACGGTTGGAAAGTAGTTAGAAATAGTTTTTCTGGCAAATATTACGAGGAGAACCTTCAGCAACTACACTATATACAGATAATTTGAGTGAAGAATATAGTGGCTATATAGAATAAGATTTAATGCGAAAAATCATGTTAGGGTGTTTTTCTATAGCTTTAGTGACGCACATAATAAATAAATTTTTAATGCCATCTGAAGTAATAGATTTTATTACAGGAATGTCTTTTTGGCTTTGGTTTAGGACTAGGTGCTGTAAATATAGCGTTCTTTTGTAAAATATTTATTTTTAAAGAGAAGAAAGGATTGACTTTATGAAGTATAAATATGTTCCGGTATTTATAAGCTATGATAAAGTAGCGGATAAAATGAATTATCTTGCTGCTGGGGGATATGAATATGATAAAGAGGCTATAGTGGCAATCAGAATGAAGAAAGTTTCAGAGGTTAGTGATAAGCAATACAAATTTATCTTTGATAAACAGTTTACACCTGAGATAGAAGAGTATTATAAAAGCAACTGGTTGGAATCTTCATAAGTTTTCAATTTTATAATTTGTTTAGGCTAGCTGAAGGGACTTCAAGTTCGTATCCCAATATATACTGATACTGAGACGGAATTAGAGTTTATCAAGTATAGATTGTTAAGATTTATAGTTTTGTTTATTTTAATAAGTATAATAGGGGTATTGTATTTTACTAATATTAAGTGGGTAATTAATAGTGGAATACCTGATCTGTTAGCCATGTTAATAGGGTGGATTAATAGGTGGATATTTGGTTACTGTATAAGTGGACTTGGAATGTTTTTACCGAAATATTTTTAAGTTAACAAAAGAAATAAAAATAATGACGAATAAAAAGGGATATAACTTTTAATAAGTTAGGAAATGAGGTAGGGCTATGATTTTAGAATTTAAAAATGTAGAGAAGAGTTTTGGTAATAAAAAGGTTCTTAAGGGAGTTAGCTTCACAGCGAAAAGTGGGGTGGCTAATGGATATTTAGGACGAAATGGTAGTGGTAAAACTACAAGTTTTAGAATTTTGTTAGATATATTCAAGCCAGATAAAGGTGAGATTTTATTAGACGGAAAACCTCTAGATCACAGTAAGGTGAAAATTGGATATTTACCAGAAGAACGTGGAATGTACGATGGTGTTGGACTAGTAGATCAGCTTACGTACTTCGGAATGTTAAAAGGCATGAAGAAGAAAGCAGCACAAACAGAAGCGAAAAAATGGTTAGAGTACTTCGAATTAGAAGATAATAAACAAGCATTAAAAACATTATCTAAAGGTAATGCACAAAAAATTCAAATTATTCAAAGTGTTATGAATGACCCAGATATTCTTGTTTTTTGACGAACCATTCAGTGGACTTGATCCGGTGAACGTATCGAAGTTAAAAGAAATAATTACAGACTTTATCAAAAAAAGATAAACTAGTTATTTTTCTCATCTCACCAAATGCCAGTTGTAGAAACATTCTGTGAAGACATTAATATACTAGAAAAAGGGAAATTACTTTAAGTGGAAATCTAGATTATATTAAAAAAACAACTAGGACATGGAAAAACGATCTCGAGTGTTAGTAACTTAGAAAAAGAAGAGTTGCTAGCTAATCTAAGATCTATACCATTAGTATCGAATACTCATTAGTACCAGAGGGAGTACTTCTTGATTTTTAAAGAAGAGGGATCAAAAAGAACTATTAGCAAAACTTGCAGGAAGCAGCTTTTAATATAGAAGAATTTAAACTTTATAAACCATCGTTAGAAGATATATTCAAGAACAGGTAGGTAAGTAGTTATGAAGAATTTTAGTACAGTATTTAATTTCGAGTTAAAACAATTTTTCGCAAAAGAAAGCGACAAAAGTTATTATGGCAATATACTTCGTTATTGCTATAGGTATAACATTCATACCATCGATTGCGAACAGTAATCTGTTTTAAAGGTGATAGCAACGATAATTTTAATCGTAGCGCTTATGTTGTAAAAAGATGTAAGTATAAAATTAGATGATTTGAAAGAAGCTAAAAATATGATAGTAAAGAGGCTTTAGAAAAAGACATTAAAGATAAAAATTAGATGAAGGTATCGTCTTAACTAAAGACAGTTATGAATATTTATCTAGACAATCTATCTTTAGTAAAGGTAGCAGTGAATTCAAAAGAAGCTTTTGGAAAAGAACGTAGAAAAATTAGTCTATAAACAAAATGGTTTAGATTATGATAAAGTAACTAACGTGAAATCACATCTACCCTCAACCTGTACCTGTGAACGTAAGTGGAGATTCTGATATTCAGACACAAGTAGTAAATGTTGTAGTAGTTTATGCTCTTACATTTTATTGTCTATATGACGGTAGTTCAATTTGGTAGTGTAGTTGCAACAAATGTTGTTAAAGAAAAAAGCAATAGAGCTATGGAACTATTAGTAGTTACTGTAAATCCTAGAACGTTAATTTTAGGAAAAGTACTAGCTTTATCTGTTGCGGTACTTATTCAAATGGGCTTAATCATAGGTGGTTTATTTGCAGGTCTAAAAATAAATGGTTCTAGATATAGCGATAATATTAAACATATTATAGAAAACGTAGACTTGAAAGTCCTTGGTGTCGGACTAGTGTTTGCTTTAACTGGATTCGTAATGTTTATGTTCATGTATGCGGCATTTGCTTCACTAGTTAGTAAGATTGAGGATGTCAACGGAGCGATAACTTTACCGATGTTAACATTTATGGGATGCATTCTTCGCAAACTACTACATTATGGGTTCAACTGGAGATACTAAACTTGCAGAGATTTTTATCATATGTTCCATTCACATCATACTTTTGTAATGTTTACACGTTATGCAATTAGCCACGTTTCTATTCAAGAATTAGGATTATCTTATGGTATATATAGCTGTAACTACATTACTTGTAGCATTTTCGAGTGTTAGAGTATATAGACTGGCAACATTAAGATATGGTCAAAAATTAAACTTCTTCAAATTATTATTTGGAAAAATAGACGAAAAAACGAAGATTTAAAAATTGAAATTTTTAAGTCTTCGCTTTATTTTTAGAAAATAAAAAGGTTATAATATAGAATAATTCAGAAAAAAATAAGGAGGTCAATTTTATGAATGAGTTGAAAAGAACGATAGGTTTCATGCCAGCCTTTATGACGGTTATAGGCTCGGTAATAGGAGCAGGGGTATTCTTTAAGGCAGCTGTAATTTATAAAACTACAGGAACGATGAGTTTAGGATTACTTGCGGGTTCTTGCTGGTATTATTACAATTTGTGCAGGTCTTACCGTTGCAGAGCTTGCGGCATCTATTCCTGAAGTAGGAGGAATGGTCGTTTGGATAGAGCGAACTTATGGGAAAACTGCAGCATTCTTATTAGGATGGGCGCAGTCGGTAATTTATTTCCCTGCGATGATAGCAGCACTTGCTGTTATTTTTCTACACAAGTTTTAAAACTTATTAAACTTAGATAAAATGTAGCATTTTGCCTATAGCTTTTTGCTGCTGCAGCATCATTAATGTTTTTAAACTTTTTAGGTGGAAAAATTGGTGGAGTAATTCAGACAGTAGCTACCATTTGTAAATTAATACCATTAATAGTAATTATTGGATTTGGATTATTCCAAAGTGATTCACAACCGCTACAATTATTACCTATAGAAGCGGGGAAAGATATTTCGTTTGCTAGTGGACTAGGTGGAGCATTACTTGCTGCGATGTTCGCGTACGAAGGGTGGACTAATGTAGGAAGTATGGCAGGAGAAATGAAAAATCCTAAAAAGATTTTACCAAGAGCAATCTTCTTAGGGCTTTGCTGTTGTTATGGCAGTCTATGTTCTTATAAATGTAGCTTATCTTATGACTTTACCGCTGGATCATGTTGCAGGTAATCAAACTGTAGCAAGTGAAGTAGCGGCTAAGTTGTTCGGTGGTATTGGTGGAAAAATTATCACTATTGGAATATTAATCAGTGTATATGGAGCAATTAATGGATTCTCAATGGCTGGGATTCGAGTTCCTTATGCAATGGCTAAAAGTAACCAGATTCCATTTAAAAATGTATGGACGAAGTTAAACAAAGGTGCTAGTGCCAGTGAATGCAGGACTATTGCTTTTTAGTAGTATCATTTTTAATGATGTTAACAGGTAGTTTTGATATGTTAACTGACTTATTAGTATTCGTAATGTGGTTCTTCTACACAGCAACATTCCTTGCAGTAATTATACTGCGTAAAAGAACCAAAATTAGAAAGACCATATAGAGTACCTCTATATCCAATTGTCCCTATAATAGCCATTCTTGGAGGGTGTATACTTTAGTAAGTACTTTAATCTCTCAAACATCATTAGCTATGGGAGGAATAGTTTTAACATTAATAGGATTATTATTCTATACAGAATTACATAAGAAATTTAAAAATATAAAAATAACATCGCATATTAGAAAACCTAGTATGCGATGTTTTTTGTTATTTATTTCTATTTTCTAAGTAGTCTGCAGTGCGGCTACGTCTTTGTCTCCACGCCCGAGATACGTTAACAATAATTACTTTATCTTTTATCTAGTTTTTGGAGCACGTTTAATCACTTCTGCAAGGGCGTGTGAACTTTCGATTGCAGGGATAATTCTTCTGTTCTAGTTAATAGAAGTAAGCATCGACAGCTTCATCGTCAGTTGCACTTACGTATTCAGCACGTTTTGCATCTTTTAGGAATGAGTGCTCAGGTCCGATACCTGGGTAGTCTAATCCTGGAGAGATTGAATAAACAGGTTTTTAATGAACCATCTTCGTTGAATAATGCGTAAGTCTTCATACCATCAACAACACCAACAGTCCCAAGAGTAAGTGTTGCTGCGTGACGATCGTATCAAGACCGCGACCGGCAGCTTCAACTCTAGTAATTCTACTTCTTCGTGAGGAATGAACTCAGCAAAGCACCGATTGCGTTGGGATCCACCACCTACACAAGCTACTACTAAATCAGGTAAACGTCCTTCTTTTTCTAAGATTTGACGTTTTGCTTCTTGACTGATAACTTTTTGGAAGTCTTTTACAATAGTAGGATATGGGTGAGGTCCTACTGCAGATCCAAGTACGTAGAAAGTATCATCGATGTTTTCAATCCATGCTTTGAATGCAGCGTCAACAGCCTCTTTAAGAGTCTTTTCTCCTTCTTGAGCTGCGTGAACTTTTGCTCCTAGCATTTCCATTCTAAATACGTTTAGTCTTTGTCTTTCTACATCAAGGGCCCCCATGTAGATTTCACATTCCATACCGAATTTTGCAGCGGCAGCAGCTGTAGCTACACCGTGTTGACCTGCTCCAGTTTCAGCGATAACTTTCTTTTTACCCATACGTTTTGCAAGTAAAATTTGTCCGATAACGTTGTTAAGCTTGTGTGCTCCAAGGTGGTTTAAATCTTCACGTTTAAGGTAGATTTTTGCTCCTCCAAGGTGGTTTGTTAAACTTTCAGCGTAGTATAGTGGAGTTTCACGTCCTGAGTAATCTTTTAAGTAGTGAGCGTACTCTGCTAAAAATTCCTCATCATCTTTATATTTGTCATAAGCTGCTTCTAGTTCATCAAGAGCTTTTTGTACAACTTCAGGTACGAAGCTTCCTCCAAATTCTCCAAAGTATCCTTTTTAAGTTGTTTAAGTTATTTTTCTAAGTTTGTCATAATTGTTTATTTCCTTTCGAATTGTCTATAAGATTTGTATAAGTTTTTTATTTTACCCTCAAAAGAAAAGACCGTATAGAATTCTATACGGCCCTTTTACGAAATTTAAAACGAATTTTCTACAGCCGACATAGACACTTTTTAGAGTACACTAAAAGTTGCGTCTACGTCATAAAAACATACACACAACATTATCTACGCCAGTTTTGCCAAGATTTTAAAGTTGTTGTTTGTTTCATTTGTAGTTCCTCCTTCTCGTTTTTTTGTTGTTTTTATTATACACACTATTTTTGTAATGCAAGCTTTTTGAATAAATTTTTAAATTTTTCTGACAATTAAACAAAAACTCTTTCTTATTAAGGTTTTTCCAGAGTTATTTATTATGAAATTTTTAAGAAGAATAAGTATAGTGATTCTTTCTACCTAAACTATTGTAAAAAGTGATATAATAGAAAAAGTGAAAAATTGGTATGGAGGTGCGATTTGAAATTATCGGTATTAGCTAGCAGTAGTAGTGGAAATAGTATCTATATAGAGCATAATAATTTTTAAATGTTTAGTGGATGCTGGACTAACTGGAAAAAGTAGTAGAGAACTTTGGCACAAATTGAGCGAGATATTAAAGATATAAATGCGATTTTTGTAACACATGAACATATCGATCGTATTAAAGGAGTGGGAGTACTCGCAAGAAAGTATAATATTCCTGTTTATGCTAATAAACTTACTTGGCAAAATATGACGAAATGTGGTGAAATCAGCTCGGATCTTAAATTCCATTTTGAAAAAGAAGAAAGTAAGATTTTTGATGATGTAGTAGTTAATAGTTTTAAGTTAGTCATGATGCAATTAATCCCCAGTTTTATACTTTTGAGTGTGAAGGAAAAAGAGTGAGTATTCTTACGGATACAGGTTATGTTTCTGATAAGATGATAGATTATGTTAAAAGATTCACATACGATTGTCTATGAGAGTAATCATGAGGAGAATGTCTTGTTAAGTGGACCTTATCCATGGACGACTAAACAGCGTATATTATCAGATATGGGTCACTTATCGAATACAGATTCTGCAAATTATTTAACGAAGATAGTAGGAGATAATACAAAAATGTCTTTTTAGCCCATTTAAGTGAGCAAAAATAATACGAAAAGAACTTGCTCGTATGGCAGCGGATATGACCCTAAACATAAGGATATAGATTGTGTTCTAGAAGCTAATAAAACTATTGATTGTAATGATAAAATAGTTATAATGGATACTGATCCAGTAGTTCCGACTAAGATAATAGAAATATAAAAATAATATAAGAACGACTCGATAAAAATCAGATTTTAAAGAAATTATGATTTTTGTGTCGTTTTATTATCTAATGTGGAGAATTTCAGTAGCGAAATAGAGTATTTAATTAAATATTCAGAAAATTCTAGTTTTTTACTACGAATTTTTCTTTTTATTGCTTTTTTAAAAATTTTATAATATAGTATTATGCTGTTTTTATTTAAGGGTATGATTTATAAAAATCTGATTAGAAATAAAAACAATATTAATTGAAAAATGCAAAAAGAAATAAAGTTTAATTTATAATAATTATTGATGCAAGTTATTTTTGAAGGAGATAGGTAAATGGAGAAACTATTAGAGATTAAAAATCTAGAGACAGCATTTAGAATTAAAGACGATTACTTTAATGCTGTTGATAAAGTTAGTTTAGACCTATATAAAAACGAAGTATTAGCTATCGTTGGAGAGGAGTGGTTGTGGTAAGTCGACATTAGCGACTACTATTATGCGTCTTCATAATGAGAATCTTACTAAGTCAACTGGAGAAATTATTTTTAATGGGAAAAATATTCTTGACTTAACAGAAGATGAGATGAATAAAATTAGAACAAAAAGATATTGGAATGATTTTCCAAGATCCACTTTCTTCGTTAAATCCATTACACAGAATTGGAAAACAAATAGAAGAAGCCTTAATTTATCACACAGAATTAAGTGCAGAAGAAAGACAAAAGAGAGTTATCGAGTTATTAACACAAGTTGGTATCCCAAATCCTGAGCGTTGTGCAAAACAATATCCACATGAGTTATCAGGTGGTATGCGTCAACGTGTTATGATAGCTATGGCGATGAGTTGTAAACCGAGTGTTCTTATCGCAGACGAACCCACAACAGCTCTAGATGTTACAATTCAAGCACAAATATTAGACCTTATTAAAAGGACTTCAAGCAGAAATGCATGCAGGAATTATCCTAATTACTCATGACCTTGGTGTAGTTGCTGAGATGGCTGATAGAGTAGCTGTATTGTATGCTGGAGAAGTAGTAGAAATTGGAACTGCAGAACAAATCTTCAAAAATCCAAAACACCCGTACACTCGTAGTTTATTACGTAGTATTCTCAACTTGATGATGAAGATGCTAGTGATGACCTTTTACGTTATTCAAGGGATGGTACCTTCTCTAAAAACATTAGACAGACAAGGGTGTCGTTTTGTCGATCGTATATCTTGGCTAAAAGATGAAGAACACGAACACAATCCAACTTTACATGAAGTAGAAGAAGGACATCATGTACGTTGTACATGCTATAAAAACTTTGAATTTGAAGGGAGGAGAACAATGCTTAAAGTAGAAAATCTAAAGGTACATTATCCCATTCGCGGTGGATTTTTCAATACAATTAAAGATCATGTCTATGCAGTAGATGGGGTTGATATTGAAATCGAAGCTGGGAAAAACTTATGGACTAATCGGTGAAAGTGGTAGTGGAAAAACTACTGTAGGTAAAAGTAGTCTTTAGGTTTAGAAAAAGCAACTGATGGACAAATTATTTACAAAGATGAAGATGTTACTAAAAAGCAGCTCGTAAAAACTAAAAATATAATCGTGACGTTCAAATGATTTTCCAAGATGCAATGTCTAGTTTAAATCTAAAAACGTATTATAGATATTATTGCAGAGCCTATTAGTAATTTTGAAAACTTATCTGAAGAAGATACTAGAAAGCGTGTATTAGAGCTCTTAATATCGTAGGTATGGGTGAAGAAGCTATGTACAAATATCCATTTGAATTCTCAGGTGGACAACGTCAACGTATCGGTGTTGCGCGTGCGATTGCGTGTAATCCACGTTTAATCGTAGCCGACGAGCCGGTATCTGCCCTTGACCTTTCAGTTCAAGCTCAGGTATTAAACTTCATGAAAATCCAAAGAGATTTTTAATATAAGTTATTTATTTATCTCTCATGACCTTGGAGTTGTTAAACACATGTGTGATTACATCTATATCATGTATCGTGGTCGTATCGTAGAACGTGGAACTCGTGAAGATATTTACAATAATCCACAACATATTTATACAAAACGTCTTATTGCGGCTATTCCAAGTACTAACTTAGATAAAGCTAAAGAAGTAAAAAGAAGTTAGACAAGCTGTTGAAGAAGAGTATCAAAAACATTATAATGATTATTTCGACAAAGATGGAAGAGTATATCCACTAAAAATTAACAGATACACACTATGTAGCTATGAAAGGAGGAGAAGTATAATGTGGAGAAGTAGTTTTAAAACGTTTTTAGTAATGATACCACAACTATTCATCCTTAGTATACTAGTGTTTGGTCTAGCTAAACTTATGCCTGAGATCCATTTAGTGGTTTAGCAGAAAATCCAAAGATTTCTCAAGAACAAATTGAGGCAATTCGTCAAGCGAGTGGGTTCTATGAACCTTGGTATCAACAATACCTATATTGGTTGAATAACTTTATTCATGGAGATTTCGGATTAAGTTATACTACTGGTAAATCGGTAGGAACACTTTTAGGAGAAAGAATTTTCAATACATTCAATCTGTCATTATTCACAGCGGTAATTATGTATGCAATTGCTATCCCTATGGGGATGTATTCAGGTCGTTATAATGGTTCTAAATTCGATAAATTCGTAAACTTTTATAACTTCTTCTTCCTAGCGATTCCATCATTCGTATTATACTTATTCATGATTGCTGTATTCGGTTTTGGTTTAGGATGGTTCCCAACGAGTGGATCTGTAGATGTTAACCTTGATCCAGGGACATTCACATACTATATTAATAAACTGCAACACTTAATTTTACCTGGTATCTGTTTAGCATTATTATCAACAGTATCGACTGTTCAATATTTACGTAATGAAGTTATCGATGCAAAACAAAGCGACTATGTAAAAACAGCACGTGCTAAAGGTGTGCCAGTTAAAAAAGTTTATTCAGGACACATTTTTAGAAACTCTATCTTACCAATCGCAGCATTCTTCGGATTCTCTATTACTGGATTATTCAGTGGTGGTATCTTCGTAGAAACAATCTTTGGTTACCCTGGAATGGGACAATTATTCTATCAAAGTATTCAAGATAGAGACTATAGTGTTACAACATTAATGTTATTCTCTGGTTTCTTAACATTGCTTGGTAGTACTTTAAGTGATATTATTATGGCTATTGTAGACCCACGAATTAAAACTAGACTAGGAGGAAGTTGAACAATGACAAAAAGCAAAAAGAAGAAAAAGTTATAACTAAAACTCCTTCTGGATTTTCAGTTGTAGCTCGTGAGTTTAAAAAGATAAAGGTGCCTTTGCAGCTTTTAGTTACATTAAGTGCTATTTTAATTTTTCGTAGTACTTTTTCAATATCTATATTCGTGTAAGTGGAGTATATAGTACATACTTTGATGTAGATTTATTAAATATTTTCTTAAAAACCCGGAGAGGATGGATTTCTACTAGGTACAGACGTAGGTGGTCACTCAGTTTTTGGATGGCTAATGATGGGGATGCTAACTCAATTCTTATCGCGGTTGCGGTAACAGCATTAACAATTGGGTTTGGTACAGCAGTAGGGTTAGTTATTGCATATTACGGAGACGTGTTGATAATATTGTGATGCGTTTCGTAGACTTTATGGTAATTATCCCAACTCTTATGGTAATCATCGTATTCGTAAGTATTAAACGTGATTACGGACTTGTACTATTCATTCTGATTTTATCAGCGTTCGCATGGATGGGATCGACTCGTCTCAGTACGTAGTAAAGCATTATCAGAATCACGTCGTGATTATGTTCTGCTTCAAAAAAACTATGGGAACACCCAGATTGGAAAAATCATGTTACAAGGAATTTTACCAAATATTAGCTCGATTATTATCGTGGAAGCTACATTATCATTAGCTGCTAATATGGGTATCGAGGTAGGTCTGACATACCTTGGATTCGGTCTTCCAGCAGGGACACCAAGTATCGGAACTATGTTATCTTATGCAAAGATGCTGACGTTCTTATTAACAAAATGTACATTTGGTTGCCAGCAGCCCTTGCAATATTAATCATCGTTTTATGTATCAACTCTATCGGTGGTGCATTAAGACGTAGTTTAGATGCTAGACAAAGATTATAATTTAGAAAGTCATGTAGAAAGATTTCTACATGGCTGATATAAAATTCTAAAAAGGATTGTGCAGAGATTAGAAATTAGAAAAGAATTTGAAACTTGATTGAGACAGATTAAAATGTATAAAAAGTATTTATAATTACATATAATTCATTGTTTTTTAAGTAGCTTAAAATAAGAATTAAGTCGCTGATAAATTTTATAGATAAAACAGATTTAGTTTTAAGATTGATACAGAAAATTAAGATTGTTTATACAAATTGAAAGTTAATATCAACTAATATAACTAATAAATATAACGTAAAATTTTTCTGACAATTACTTGACTAGAGTAAATTTCTTTGATATAATTGCTAAATACAATATTAAAGAAAGGCTGTATACAATACAGCATGGAGGATAAGATAATGGAAAAGAAAAATGTTAAAGGTAGTTAGTTCAGCTATGGCTCTCACAATGTTACTTGCAGGATGTTCAAGCGCAAGTAACAATTCTAAAGGGAACAAAAGGCAGCTGTAGAGTTTAAGACAGCCGTGGACAATGGTGGAAATGCGCTTAGTGGTCAACAACTTAAAAGTTGGTATTACTTCTGCGATCCATTAACAGGGATAGTTTAACCCTTGTATTCTTCTTACAATCAACAGATAATGATGTAATGAAGTATACAATGAATGGTGCTTTTCACTTGACGATGCAAACCGTCTAAAAACAAGATGACAAAGAAGCACCAGTTATGTTCCACGTTGATCGCGATAGAAGTTACATTAACTATTCATAAAGATCTTAAATGGAGTAACGGAGAAGACGTAAAAGCGGACGATATCGTTGCAACATATGAACTTATGGGTAATCCTAAGTACACTGAAAACGTTCGTTACAGTGATGAGTACGAAGTAATCGAAGGTATGAAGGACTATCACGAAGGAAAAGCAAAAAATATCTCTGGAGTAGTTAAAAAAGATGATAAAACTGTAGTACTTAAATATACAGAGATTAAACCAGCATTATTATGGGGTAATGGATTTATCGGAGAATTCTTAAACAAGGCTCAAGTAGAAGCTGCATCAAAAGACTTCACTAAATTTGTAGAAGCAGACTTAAACAAAAAACCATTATCTTATGGACCATATTACTTAGATAAAGTAGTAAATGGGGAAAGTGTATTAGCGAAAGCTAACCCTTACTTCTACAAAAAATCTGATGTAAAAATTCCAGAAATCCAATTTAAAGTTGTATCACCAGCTCAAGCGAGTGCTGTTCTTAAAAACGGTGATGTAGACTTAATGGATAGTTTAACAACAGGTATCTGGGACGGAACTAAAGATGCGAAAAACGGAACAATCTTAGGAGAATCTGATTACTATATCTCTTATGTAGGATTCAAACTAGGTAAATTCAATAAAGAAAAAGGTCAAGTAGAAGTAGATCCAAACGCTAAAGCTGCAGATAAACGAGTGCGTCAAGCATTTGGTTATGCGGTAGATTGGGATCAAATCAATGAAAAAGTTTATAAAGGATTACGTTTCACACCAACAGGATCTGGATTCTATCCGCCAATCGTTAAAAATGTTCCACAACAAAGACGGTGAAAAATATACTAAGAACGTAGAAAAAGCGAAAAAACCTCTTGATGAAGCAGGACTTAAAGATACAGATGGAGACGGATTAAGAGAAGATAAAAATGGTAAGAAATTATCATTCAACTTCGCTATCCGTAACACAGGTCAAGACTTCGACCAAACATTAGCGGATACATTCGTTAAATCTTGGAAAGAAGTAGGATTAGATGTTAAATTAGTAGATGGAAAACTTATGGCACCTAAAGATTGGTCACAACGTACTCAAGCAGATGATCAGGAATCGACATCTTCCAAGGAGCTAGGGGATTAGGAAGTGATCCAACTGCAGGTGGATTAGTAAGTAATACTTCACCACTTAACTTACAACGTTACACAACTGAAGAACTACAAAAATCATTAGATGCAATGGGAAGCAGTGACATGTTTGATGATGCTAAACTTAAAGATGCATATCAAAAATTCGACAAACAATTCAGAGAAGAAGCTGCATGGTTACCATTCAGCTGGCAACAATCAATGACATGGGTTAACAAACGTGTTAAAACATTTGATTTTGCGAAACTTAAAAACTGGTGAGCAAAAAAGTTTACGGTTTTAGAGTTAACTGCTGATGCACCAGCAAAAATTAATTTAGCTTAGGATTGAGATTTAGCTAAGGACACTTAGTTGAATTTTTCCCCTAATAAACTTATATTTCATTTTATTTTCAAATTACTTTTAGGGGTGCGTGGCACCCCACATTGAAAAATAGATATTAAAAATAATAAGAAATGTTATAATAAAGTTAGAGACAATTACAAAGTAGAGTGTAATTCTATATATAATAGATTTACTACTTTTTTATTTAGACTTTAGGGTACGGACCAATCTAAAGTGAATGTATAATCAAATGGAATAAAAATTTAACAAGAAGTGAAATTTAACAAGAGAATTTTTGTTATTTTTATATTATTTTCTGAAAATTCTATTGACTTATCGTTAAAATAATGTTAGAATTATTTCATAAATAATTGAAAATAAGTTTTTTATATATTATGGAGGGAAATAAAATGAAAAAGAATAAGTTTCTAAAAGTATTTAGTTCAGCGATGGCTCTTTCAGTAATTTTAGCTGGATGTTTCAACATCAAGTAATTCTGGAAGCAAAAACAGCTCTAAAGCAAAAGTAGAATTTAAAAACAAGTTTTGATAACGGTGGATCGAGCTGTAGATGGTGCTACATTAAAAATATGGTATCTTATCAGCTCAACCATTAACAGGTCTTTGGAACCCAGTATTCTCTGATAAAGCAGAAGATCGATACGTAAACCAAGCTGTAATGGGTGGAACATTCTCTACTGACGAAGAAGGACGTGTTCTTCAAGATAATGCAGACGATGCGGTTAAATTCCACTTAGATCGTGAGAAAAAGAAGTTACATTAACTATCCACGACGGTAGCTAAATGGAGCAACGGTGAAGCATTCACATCAAAAAGACATCGTAGCTACATACGAACTTATGGGTAACCCTAAATTCACTACAAACACTCGTTATAACGAAGCATACGAATTTATTGAAGGAATGAAAGAATTCCACGAAGGTAAAGCGAAAAATATCTCTGGTGTTCAAGTTAAAGATGATAGAACAGTAGTACTAGGTACACTGATGTTCGTCCATCATTACTATGGGGTGAAGGTTTGAGTTACTGACTTCTTAAACGCGAAACAAGTAGAAGAAGCTTCTAAAGACTTCGCTAAATTTGCTGAAGCAGACTTAAACAAAAACCATTATCATATGGTCCTTATTACATCACTAAAGTAGTAAACGGAGAAAGTGTTCTTGCTGAACAAAACCCTCACTACTACAACAAAGACAAAATGAAACTTAAAAATCGAGTTCAAAACAGTAGCTCCAGCTCAAGCTAGCCAAGTAATCAAAAATGGGAAGTTGACTATATCGATAGCGTTACTCCAAGTGTTTACGAAGGAGCAAAAGACATCAAAAACGGAACATTCTTAGGTGATACTTCTCGTTACATGTCATATGTTGGATTCAAATTAGGTAAATTCGACAAAGCTAAGGGAGAAAACGTAGTTGATCCTAACTCTAAACTAGCAGATAAAAACGTACGTCAAGCATTCCTATATGCAGTTGACCGTGATCAAATCAATGAAAAAATCTTCAAAGGATTACGTTTCACTCCAACTGGATCTGGTATGTACCCAGCAGCTGTAGGGTAAATTAGTAAATGAAAAATGCTACTGCAGCTAAAAAGATGTAGAAAAAGCTAAAAATTATTAGATGATGCAGGATATAAAGATAAAGATGGAGACGGACTACGTGAAGATAAAAACGGAAACAAACTTTCATTCAACTTCGCAATCCGTAACACTGGTGCAGAATATGACCAAGCATTAGCTGATGTATTCCTAAAATCATGGAAAGAAGTAGGATTAGATGTTAAATTAGTAGATGGAAAACTTATGTCTCCAAAAGACTTCTCTCAACGTGTACAAGCAGATGATCCATCAATCGATATCTTCCAAAGGTGCATGGCAATTTGGAACAAACCCCTAACCGTCAAGAGTTACTAGGTAAAAAGCTCCATTAAACTTATACCGCTACACTACTGGAAGCGTTCGAAAACAGCTTCAAAGCTCACGATCAGCTGATATGTTTGATGATGCTAAATTAAAGCAGCTTACAACAAATTTGATGGTGAAGTAGCTGAAGAATTACCATTCTTCCCATTAAGCTGGGATACAAGTATCACATTCTTCAACAAACGTGTTAAAAGCTACGATTTAGCTAAAGCTAAGAAAACCAATTCAAACTTTATGACCTAGAGTTAACAGCTAACGAAGGTGCTAAAATAATAGAATTTAAAATGCGACATAGATGACCCTCGAGTTGTCTATGTCGTTTTTGAGGATATTAGTATTTCTAGGAAATATTTAAAAATAATTTAGAAATTGTTAGATATCCTATGTAGTAGCTAACAGTTGAATTTTTTGTTAATAACGTATAAAATTATAAAAAGTATAATGTATTTATTGCTATGATAGTGAATACTTTTAGAATTTTAAAAATTCATAAAAATTATAGGAAAGGTGTATTAATGGAAAAATTTATTTCAGAGTTGTTATTAATAATTGTTACAATTATTTGGGGTCTTGCTTTTTATTTGGCAAAAATATTGCAAAAGTAAAGTTCTAGGCCTCTTACGGTCGTAGGGATGAAAGATCGATAATCGCAGTAGTTTTTCTTATTGTTGTTGCATTGCTAGTGCCGAGGTTTGTATAAGAGTCAAGATCCTAAAAATTTTGGCTGAACCAATAACAAAAATAAAAGTTGGATACTTGGTGGTATCTGTGGAATAGTATTATTTTTTTCGCAATGTATATTTTCGCAAATAGGTATTGGGATGACAACAGCAGGTAAAGCTGGATTTATTACAGTTTTATACATTTGTATAGTACCATTTATCAGGGGTATTCTTAGGTAATAAGCTTAATAAATTCTTTATTATAGGATTAATTTTATCTGTAATTGGTTTTATTTCTTATCAGTAAAGAAGAATTTGCTTTAGAGATGGGAGATATTATCGTCTTAATCAGTGCGATTCTATTCGGGATTCATATTATTGTTATTGATTATTCAGCAGCTAGAGTTAATTCGATGTTCTTATCTATCGTTCAATTAGTCGTAGTATCTGTATTGAGCTTAGTATTAGCTGTTTTTCAAGGAAACGATTGTCTTTGCAGATATAATGAGGCGTTATTTGGCCGTTACTTGCGATAGGTGTACTTTCAAGTGGAGTAGGTTACACTTTACAGATTGTAGGTCAAAAAGATGTTCCGCCACATACTGCATCTTTAATACTAAGTTTAGAGTCTGTTGTAGCTGCGATAGGTGGAGTGCTTATCCTTGGTGAACATATTGGGATAAGAGAAGGAATCGGTATGCTTATCGTATTTGTAGGGATTATCGTTTCTCAATTGCCCGATAAGAAGAAAGATAAATAGTATATAATGAAAAGCATTAGGGGAGCGACTCGAAAGTGTGATTTTTATCGAGGTCCCCTTTTTATGAGGTTAATGATGAAAAATATTAAAAATATTTGTTAGTTTAGTGTTAGTAGCAGCTTTAGGTTTTGCAGGATTAGTTGGCTATTTATGGGCGACAGAATATAGCCCTAATGGAGTGGAGAGCCTGCAGGTTAAAAAGCAAGGTAATTCAGAAATAGCAAAAAGTAGGAACAGAATATAGTGCCCTTAACTGGAATATAGGTTATGCAGGGCTTGATAAAGATGAAGATTTCTTTATGGATGGTGGAAAGATGGTGTACCTCTTGATAAAGCACATGTAGAAGAAAATTTAAAAATATTACTGAAATAGTTAAAAATGAGAAAGCTAATGTCAACTTTATTCAAGAAATTGATGAAGATTCAAAACGTAGTTATAATATAAATCAAGTTACTGCATTTGATGAAAGCACTTGGTTTAAATAGTATTTTTAGCTTATAACTCAAGGTTGAGATATATACCATATCCATTACCACCACTAGGAAAGGTGAAAAGTGGCATATATACTGCGACTGATTTTAAAATAGAAAATGCAAGAAGATTCCAAATGGCAATTCCATTTACTTTTCCTGAGAGACTAGCTAATTTAAAACGTGGATTTTCTGTTATTTATGCAAAAGTAGAAAATAGTGATAAACATTTAGTGTTAATCAATGCGCATCTTGATGCTTATGATAAAGGTAATTCTGGTAAAAAAAGCTCAGATGGAAACAACTTCTTGAATTTATCGATTATGAGTATAAAAAGGAAATTATGTATTGGTTGGGGCAGATTTTAATCAGTCATTAAAAACTTTAACTCAAGATGAGATTAACGTTGTTCCAAAAGAATTATGGCGTGCTGAGAATTTAGATAAGAGTTTATTACCGGCAGGATTTAAGTTGTTTATGATGAAAGTAGAAATTCAGCGAGACTTAACAATAAACCTTATGTGAAAGATAGTGAAGGGACATATGGTTTCATTATCGATGGGTATATTGCGAGTGACAATATAGAAGTACTTGGTGTAGAAACGCTAAATCAAGAGTATGATATAGTGATCATAACCCGGTAAAACTAAGATATAAACTTAAATAGAATAAAAAGAAGCGGCTCGGAGATTAGGGTTTAAAGAGTCGCTATTTTCATTGAATTAGATATTAGACATTTTGTTCTTTGATTGTGACGAGAGACTTCTCTAACTAATCGAACATGAAAAATCCCTACAAACTTATGTTTGTGGGATAATTTTATGCTTTTTGTTCTTCACCTTTTTTGAAGAATATTCTATTTAATCTATCAACGATTGCTGATAAAGCTCCGTCTCCAGAGATGTTACATGCAGTTCCGAAGCTATCTTGAGTGATGTATAATGCGATCATTAGAGATAACATGATTTCGTTGAAACCAAGAACTGATTGTAATAATCCAGAGCAGCCATAACTCCGCCACCTGGGACACCAGGAGCAGCTACCATTGTTACACCTAGTAATAAGATGAATTTAATCATTACTGCAGCTGATGGGAATGCAGCACCGTGTTGTAACCAGAATACTGCAGATGCACATGTAGTTAATGTAATTGTACTTCCTGATAAGTGGATAGTAGCGAATAATGGAATTGTGAAGTTTGCGATGTTTTTATCAACACCCATTTTTTTAGTACTTCTTAGTGTTACTGGGATAGTAGCAGCTGAAGATTGAGTACCAATCGCTGTCATGTATGCAGGTAAGATGTTAACAAGCATCTTGAATGGGTTTCTAGCGTTAAGTGTTCCAGCTACGAAGTATTGAATAATAATGATTATTACGCATAATAATAATTAATACGAATACCATTGCGAAGATTTTTAAGATTTTGAATACTTCACCAGAAGCTGTGATATTCATGAATACACCTAGGATGTAGAATGGAAGAAGTGGGATAATTACTGAAGCAAGTAGTTTTTCAATAATTTCTCCGAAATCTGCAAATCCTTGTTTAAGTCCTTCTGATTGAGTTGCTGAAATCCCGATTCCTAAGATGAATGAGATAATAAGAGCAGTAGTAACATCAAAAATTGGAGTCATTTTAAACTCGATGAAAGGTTTTAATAATAAATCCTCAGGGTTTTTGAATGATTGTAATGTAGCGTTAGCTAGTATACTTGGTAATACTGCTTGAGCTGATAGGAATGCGAATGTTCCTGCGATAATTGTAGAAATATATGCAACTCCTGTTGATAATCCAAGTAATTTACCAGCGTTGTTAGAAACTTGGCTAATACCTGGTACGATAAATCCAACGATAATAAGTGGAATTGTGAATCCTAAGAATGAGCTGAAAATTGATGAGAATGTAACGAAAACTCTAATAATTGGCGTTGATAGAGTGCTTCCTAAAACTATCCCTAATGTTACAGCTATAATCAGTTTTACTATTAATGAATTCTTTTATATAAACTCATTTTACTGATCTCCTTTTTATTTTTATTGTATTTTTAAAAAGACATGTGTACATTATACAAGAAAAATATATGTTTGTAAAAGGGGTTGAAGCATATTTTTCGAATTATTTGAAAATTATATATTTATATAGAAGAAATTCCTAATAAAAAGCTTAAAACCTCAAATGATTATTGAGAGTTTTTAAGCTTTTTGCGAATATTAGATTAATTTGAATACATCATTTAAGTTCTCAGCCATTGTTGGGTGAGTGAAGATTTGATCTCTGATGTAAGTATAAGGAATTTTGTTATCAATTGCCATTTTAATTAGGTTGATAATTTCTTCTGAGTTTTTACCGAATAAAAGTAGCTCCAAGAATTAAGTTAGTGTCTTTATCTGACAGTTACACGGAATAATCCACGTGGATCTTGGCTAACAGCTCCTCTTGGCATGTTAGCTACTGGTAATGATGCTACAGCAACGTTAGGGTATGCTGCTTCAGCTTCTTCTTTGTGTAATCCAACGTGAGATAATGCTGGAGAGATGAATGTTGAGGTAAGGTACGTTTTTACGGTCAGCAGTTGTGTATTCTTTGTTACCGTGTAAGTATCCATTAACTACTCTGAAGTCGTCTAATGATACGTAAGTGAATTGTAATCCACCGTTAACATCACCAACTGCGAATACATTTTCTACAGCTGTTTGACAGAATTCGTCAACTACGATTGTTCCATTTGGACGTAATTCGATGTCAGTGTTTTTCTAATCCTAATCCTTCAGTGTTAGCACGACGTCCAGTTGCGTGTAAAAACTGCTTCGAATTCTAATAGACCATATTTTCTGTATCAACAACTACAAGTTCTCCGTTGTTACGGATTTCTTTTGTTGCAGTTCCTAATTTGAACTCGATTCCTGCTTCTTCTAAGTATCCTTGAGCAAGTTCAGCAATATCTTTATCTTCTTCCCTAAGATTCCGTGAGCAGAAGTCGATTACTGTAACTTTAACTCCAAGACGAGCGTAAGGTTAGCGAATTCTAATCCGATGTTACCTCCACCGATAATTCCTAGAGTTTTAGGAGCTTTTTCTAATTTTTGGAATTCAGTGCTATCGTAAACATTTTTAGATGTTGTTAATCCTGGAATTGGTAATACATTGTTTTTAGCTCCAGTATTAATTACTACGATTTCACCTTCAAGTTGTTTAGTTTCTCCGTTAGCAGAAATTTCTACTACTTTGTTAGAAACGAATTTAGCGTGAGCTGTGTAAACATCAACATTTGGACTGCTGTCTAGCATAGCGAAGTTTTTAGCGTTAAGTTTAGATACAACAGCATCTCTTGTAGCTTTGCTTCTGCGAAATCTTTTTGTTGTCAGCAGCTACGATTAAAGTTTTAGTTGGAATACATCCGATATTGATACAAAGTACCACCGTACATTGCGCTATTTCTTTCAACTACTGCTACTCCTTCTTTGCAAATGTTTGCTAAAGTTTTTCCGGCTTTTACTGAATCTACTACTAATAAATCATATTTAACCATAATTTGATTCCTCTTTTACTTTAAATTTTTATTGTTTATTTTATATTTGTATAATAAATATAAATGAAAAACTCTTTAATTCATATTTTTACTCCTAGTTTTTCAAAATTTCAAGTACTTTTGCCTACAAAAAGTAGACGATTTTAAAAATTTTTCAGTTAGAGAGTATTAAGGTTGAAAATCGTTATAATATCAACGTTTTAAAGAAAATAATTTTTGATATTATTTTTGATATTGCTTCTCATTATGGTATCAATATCCTTTGTACAAATATGAAATTTTATGGAGGAAACAAATGACATTACCTAATTGTCCAGAATGTAAAAGTGAATATACTTATGAAGATGGAAATATGCTAGTATGTCCTATGTGTGCTCATGAATGGTCACCAGAAGATACTAGTGGAGCAGAAGAGGAAAAGTTTACCACGATGCTAATGGAAATGTACTTCAAGATGGAGATACAGTTTCTGTAATTAAAAGATTTAAAAAGTTAAAGGTAGTTCTTCTACATTAAAAACAAGGAACTCGCGTTAAAAATATTAGATTAGTTGATGGAGACCACAACATCGATTGTAAAATTGATGGTTTCGGTGCTATGAAACTAAAATCTGAATTCGTTAAAATAATATAAAAAAAAGAGCTGACTCAATAGTACTCGATGAAATTACAAAAAGAGAACAGCTCTTTTTAATTTTTATCTTTTTATTAGTTTCAATAGTTTTTCTTCTTAGTGGTAATCCGTAGTTGTACATTAAATTGAATATGTGAGAGATTACTAAATCGAACTCTCCGTAGTATTCTACGATATTTGGAGCGAATTTTTTGATTTAAAAACCAAGTAGACTGTCGTTTAAATCTCCTTCGATTCCGCCCATAGAGACTCTTTAACACCCATTTTCTGAGCTTTTTCATCGTATCAGAAAAGACTTTATACTGGGCAGGAAGTTTCGCGAAATCTTCATTCATACCAGCGTAAATAATTTCTGTGTGGTTACCATAAAGCGATAGTAATCGCAGCACTTATAACTCGATCCTTGTCTTATCTTCAATCTCTAAGCTATCGAAATAAAATGATTAGCTTTTTCAATTCCAGCTACTTGCTCAAGAAGAGTACGTTTTTCTTCGGTGATTTTTCTCCTGAGAGCTTTAATTTCATCTTCAAGAGCTTCTTTTTCTAGAATGACATTCTTTTACAGCTTTTTCTACATTTATATATGAAATGTATAATAAAGCATTATCTCCAAAAGTATCTAGTAAGTTTTCGAAAATACTCACGTCCACGAAGAGAGATGTTTTTCTTTTTTCAGTACAAGCTAGGGCGAAAAAGGAAGTCGTCAAGATTCTCCTTACTACAGCGTCTAACTTCAACGAATTTTTCTCTGCATCACGAATTAAGCGACGTGTATCTTTTGGGAAAAGATCAGGGACTTCTCGTTCAAGCTTCGTGACTGTGTTAAAACGTGGTTGGATAGTGCTGCTCATATCAAGGCTGAAACCTTTGTGTTTATAGCCGTTATCCTGATACACTTTAATAAGAGTGTTATTCTCTCTATCTACCTCGACATCCTTAAACACTGCTAATTTCTCATCTTTCACCGCAGTAGGTATATCTAGTTTAACCATTTTAGCACCGTTTTCTAGCTGAATTTTTAAGGTTAGTTAAAAAGAAATTAAGTAGCTCAGTATTAGTATAATCAAGAATAGGACCACGTGGAGCGTACCATAATCCCTGGCGAGTTAGAATTTGTACAGCAGCTACAATATTATCATTTTCATCTGCGACAGCTACTCTTACAGCATCCCCAAGTATTTTTAATAGTGGGACCACTCGATGGCTTGCATCATATTACCATGCTTGTGATTTTTATAAATTCAGTATATTTTTTCATCGTTAATATTTGTTAAAAATTTCATTATTCAATAATCCCCTTTAACTAAAAGTACACTTAATCATAACAAATTATAGTAAAAATCAATTTTTAGAAGGAATGGGATAAATAAGTTAATTAAAATGTTTACAATCGCATACAAAACTTATATAATTAATGTATAAAAATAATTTAAAGGAAGTAATTGCGATGAACATGAATACATTAGTACATCATGCTTGGATTTATATTTGTCTCACGCTATGATTGCTAACGCAAGAGACAAGATAAAAAGCGTGATGAAAAGAGTAAAGAAGCATTTGAAAGACTTCAAAGTGCGTCTTATAAAAAGAATTAGAAAAGGTTATAAACTTTAGCCAAGATGATGCGTTTAACATTGCGGCATTAAGAAAAAGCATACTTTTTAAATGGGAAAGATGCAAAGAAACTATTAGAAATTGTAAAAAGGAATAAAGGAATTTAATTATGAAGATAGCATTATTATTATTTTAGCAATAGCGATTTTTATGTTCTTTTCAACTAGGAACAGTAAGTCAAAAGAAGAATGGGCAGAAAAACAAAAAGTTAGTAAAGAAAAATTTAATGAACTTGTAAAAAGAGTAGCAATAGAAGAAGTACTTTCAGTAGTCGATGCGTCTAAAGGAGATATTCACAATGTTAAGATGATAAGAGATAGATATGCGATCTAGTATTGTATGATGCAAAAGCGTTATGGGAAGCTGTAAAAGAAGAAGCTTTAAACAGACATGCATTACAAGCTAAAAGAATTAATTGCTAACAAATATTCTGATATAAAATCAGTTGTTAATCCAGATGTTGGTGATATTGCAAATATTAAAATTATTAGAGAGCACTATGATTTAGATATAGTACAAGCTAAAGAATTATGGGAGAGCATCAGAGATGAGGTTAAACAATAATATTCAAAGATGTGAATGAAAATTCAACCCCAAGAGTTAGAATAAACTAACTTTTTGGGGTATTTTATATTCTTTATTTTTCTTCAATATTAATCATCCATACTTCACTACGAGCTGTAGTTTTTGAAAGGTGGTCCCCAGAAACCATAACCCCGCAGAAGTGAAGAAATGTTTACCGTTAATTTTCGCGTAGCTATGATCTAGGGTGTAAACCACATCTGCGATGAAGTTTAACGAGCCATAGTTGTCCACGATGAGTATGCCCCGAGAGTTGAACATCTATAGGTAATGTAGCATGATAATCAACAGTATCTGGTTGATGATCGACAAGTACGATAGTCTTATTTAAATCAACACTCTTAAGAAGTTCTGCGGTATCTAATCTATCACGACTAACACTCTTATCTTTACGACCTACTAATGTAATATCATTATTAAGTGTGATAGTTTCATCAAATAATGGTACTATACCAGTTTTTTTAACTTCATCGACTATTTCTAGTGCATCACGGTCGTGATTCCCCATCGTAGTATAAACACCTAGAGGAGCTTTTTAACTTGCTAAGATTTTTCTTGCATATTACGCTTTTTGTCATAGATCATATCATCATCCATAAGGTCTCCTGCGATAACTACGGCATCTGGCTTCTCTTCATCAACAATCTTATTCAGTTTCTCAAGTTGAGGATTTGAGAAAAATGTCCCAAGATGAAGATCGGATACCATAGCAATCTTAACTGGTTTATCAAGGTGTTTATTTACCTTAATAGTCTTATTAATAACAGTAGGTGAATATGCTCAAAATAATCCAAGGGCAGTCATACCTAATAAATATAGAGATAGTTATACTTAAACTAATTCCTTGAGAAAGATTAAATTTAAAGATTTTCAGTAATAACTTAGCGACTAATAAGATAACACCTATGACAGCACCATTTAGGAGTAGAAGTACCAGATGTTTCCATAATTTACCCATGGTGCTCCTAATCTAACATATAGCTATACAGAAAAGTTAGCAATAATAAATAGCGTAATACCAATAGCTAATTTAACCTTAGGGGAACAAAAGGTGAAATCATCCATTTTAAGCCTAGCCACATTAGAAATACGAGTATTTCATATACCTAAATACTCCCGATGAAACCAGCGATAAATTTCCAATTATTCAATATCAATTCTCCTTTAATCTATTTATTAACAAATGTATGAATATGTTATATATTCAAATAGAGTGCTTAATATATAATATGTAGTTTAAATTGTCATTAAATTAAGTCGGATAGGGTGATTCTTTTAAGTGTTATAACGTCTTAATCTTAAAAGTTATTAATGTCATTGCTGCTGAAATGATGTTGAGCTGTAACCTTATCTATCTGTGGCATCTTTGTTCTTATCTATATGATTATTTTTCAAGATAATGTCGAGAAGTTACCGTAAGATTGTATAAATGTATGATACAATAGGGCTTCTAGAATAGAAACAAAAAGAATAGAAAGGAGATAATATGAATTCTGAAAGTTATTTTGATGGAGGAATCCTAGGTTATATTGGTTACTCAATCTTAGGAGCAATAATTTGCGCGTTTACCTTGGGAATCGGAACACCTTGGGCTGTTTGTATGATACAAAATTGGAAAACGAAACACTGTGATTGATAGGGAAACGTCTATGCTTTGATGGTACTGAGGGCACAGTTGTTCGGTAACTGGATCGAGTGGTTTCTTCTAACTATCATCACCTTAGGAATCTATAGCTTCTGGTTAGTTATCAAAATGCAGCAATGGATTATAAAACACACTCATCATGTTTAATCATTAAATTCGGGCTACCCCAAAAGCCCTAAAAATTTAACAGAGGTCATATAAAAATCATAGACGTAGTGGTCCATTGATTTTTAAAAAAGATAGCTTTATAAAGGCTTTTTGAAATCTAATAAATCTGTGAGGGAGCGACTCGACAAAATCTTATTTCTTAAGAAATCATGATTTTGAGTCGCTCCCAGTTTTTGTTCTTAAAATAAGGAAACTGGAATTTTGTCAGTTCTCTATCTTGGAAAGGATATAAAAATCTTTTAAACTGATGGGTTTCCTTAGTGAAAGACTGTGAATATTTGATATAATATAAAGAATCAACTGATAGATGCTTTTTATTTATCTAGAAAAGAGATATTTTTAAAAAGACTTACAGGTGAAAACTAAGGAAATTTAAATAATTATGTAGTGTTTGATAGAAAACCACTCTATCCTCATCAATAGATAAACAGAAATAAATTAAATGAAAGGAGAAACAGATGCCTGAAATTATTCAACACGTGAATACCGTGAAAAATTATACGACGATCTTCATGTTGGATCGAGAGATACAGCGATTTTGATGTGTGCAATTTTATTGCCTCTATCGGACTAAATATGAATTCAACAGCCGTCATTATAGGAGCGATGTTAATTTCACCTCTCATGACACCGATTGTTGGACTAGGGATTAGGTTTAGCTATTTTTGACACTCGTTTAGTCAAGCAAGCTCTAGGGTTTTACTTACTCAAGTATTGGTCAGTTTACTTGTATCGACTCTATATTTCTGGATTACTCCCTTATCTTATGCAAGTAGCGAGTTGATTGCACGAACTTCTCCAACGATTTGGGATGTCCTAATTGCTATTGCCGGTGGGATTGCTGGTGTTATCGGTTCAAGGAAAAAAGAAGCAAACAATATTGTGCCAGGAGTAGCCATTGCTACAGCTCTACATGCCGCCTATTTGCACTGCCGGCTATGGTTTAGCTAATGGAAATGTACGATTTTTATTTGGAGCTCTCTATCTTTTCTTGATTAACTGTATCTTTATAATGCTAGCCAACATTGTTGGGGCAAAAATTTTAATGAGAAAATCTCCCTTAACATCATTCAAAGAGCTAAACATTAAAATGAAAATTGGGTTGATATCTTTGATTGTATTATTGGTTGTTCCAGCCGGTTATTCGGCAGTTACTCTGACTATAGAACAAGCGCGAAAAGAAGGTGTCAAACAGTTTGTAGGAAAAAGAGTTTGCCAATCATGCAGGTTATCAATCAAGTCTACATAGTCAAGGGACAACGAATTGGTCTTGACAATTGTTGGTGACCCAATTTCAGAAGAAGAATTAGAAATAATTCACCAAAAACAAGCCTCTTACGGTATTCAATCTGTTCAATTGAAAGTTAATCAAGTTCAGAATTGACAAAATTAGATAGTGAAGCGACCAAGGAATTTTTATGAAAATATTAATAAATATATCGATCAAAAACTATCTGAAAAAGATTCACAAAAAGATCTTGTAAAAAGAAAATGAAGCAGACAAGGGTTAAGGATACTCTATATCCTCAATCCTTGTCTTTTTAATTGATTTTTAGAAACAGTAGTTAGGTCTTTTTAGTATAGCTCGCCCACAACTTTGAAGGTTTCATCGTGTTCTATGCCCTAATTGGATATCATGTGATATAAAAAGGTAAGATATTTATGCTTTATCATAGTTGGTCTTATTTCTAATTTAAACGTTTCACACTTAATTACAACGTAAAAACATTTCAGAGTAGTTTTTCACTTTGATTAGGTAGGTGGAAGTTACTTTGAGAATAAGCTGTTTATAATGAGTTGCCAAAGTATTTAAAGAAAACAAGAAAATCTGTAGATAATACAGACCTTATGATTGAAATAAATAAGATTATAAGTGACTATGTTGAAATTGAAAATTTACTTTAGAAACTGTTGAATAAAAGCATCCAGGAAATTAGATTTCCTAGATGCTTTTTATCTATGTAATTATTTACCTAATTTTTTCTAAGTGTTTAGCTAGGCGTTCGTTAACGAAATCCCAGTTTACAACACGGAAGAATTTCCTTAATGTAGTCTGGACGACGGTTTTGGTAGTTTAGGTAGTATGCGTGTTCCCAAAACGTCTAATCCAAGAATTGGAGTAAGACCTGTTAAGTATGGAGAGTCTTGGTTAGCTGTAGAAGTAACTACTAATTTACCTTCTTTATCTAAAGCTAGCCATGCCCAACTCACTCACTGAATCTTGTAGCAGCTGCAGCTGAAAAAGCTCTTAACGAACTCTTCGTATCCACCAAGTTCAGCTTCAACTTTTTCTTTTACTAATCCAGCGAATTCAGAAGAATCTGCTTTAGTTAGAGATTTCCAGAATAGGCTGTGGTTGTGGTGTCCACCACCGTTGTTGATAACAGCTTGACGAATATCAGCAGGTACGTTATCAATGTTTTTAATAAACCGCAGATACAGTTAGCTTCGAATTCTGGGTGTTTTTCTAAAGCTGCGTTTAAGTTGTTAACGTAAGCAGCGTGGTGTTTGTCGTGGTGAATTTCCATAGTTTTAGCGTCGATAACTGGTTCTAAGAAATCGAATCCATAAGGTAATTCAGGGTAATTTAAATGTCATAGTAATATTCCTCCTGGGGTTTTTATAAATATATAATAATTATATGAAAAATATTAAAATAAACAACAAAAAAATGCTTACAAAAAAAATCCTGAGTAAAAAAACTATTTTACTAGGTGTACAACAACTAATTTAAATTAATTAAACACTTAAATAAGTGGATTTGAGATAAGATATCTAGTAGTCTATGTTATTTATATTTTAAAATAAATAGACCTAAGTTTTATAATTTTAATTGCTATCTATGGACTAATTTATAAAAATTTTATACAATAGTATTTGCATGAATTATTTTTAATCATGATAGGAAATTTATAGCTATTACGCTTTTAATTTTTAATAGTTTAATAGTATAATATAGTTGGAAAAATTGTATAGATAAATGATTCGAATTTTTAATCGAAAGGAATTTGATAATGAAAATAGGAATAGATAAAATTGGTTTTGCAATGCCAAATTATTATTTAGATATTCGTGATTTAGCTGCAGCGCGTGGGATAGAAACCAGATAAATTTACAAAAAGGTTTATTACAGCTTGAAATGAGTATTCCACCGGTATCTCAAGATATTGTAACTCTTGGGGCACAAGCTGCATATGAAATATTAGATAAAGATGATTTAGAAAAATTGATATGATTATCGTAGGAACTGAGTCTGGAATTGACCAAAGTAAAGCTTCTGCGGTATTTATTCACGGTCTTTTAGATGTTCCAGCCATTTGTGCGTGCTATTGAAGTAAAAAGAAGCTTGTTATGGTGCAACGGCAGCATTAGATTTTGCGAAAAATCATGTTATGAATAATCCAGAATCAAAAGTTCTAGTTATAGCTAGTGATATAGCGAAATACGGAGTTAAATCATCTGGTGAATCGACACAAGGTGCAGGAAGCTGTGCGATGCTAGTTAGCAGCAACCCTAGAATATTAGAACTTAACAATGATAATGTTTGTTTAACTCGTGATGTTATGGACTTCTGGCGTCCTAATTACTCACATTATGCATTTGTAGAAGGAAGATTTTCAACGGAACAATACCTTGATTGTTTAACTACTACTTGGGAAGATTCTCAGAAAAATCAAAACAGAATCTTGATGATTTTTCAGCAGTATGCCTACACTTACCATATCCTAAATTAGGGTTAAAAGGTTTAAGTTTATTATTAGAACAAGCTGAGGAAGATAAAAAGGAAGAATTACTTGCTCGTTTTAATGAGTCTCATTTTATACAGTCAACGTGTAGGTAACATTTATAGAGGATCATTATTCTTAGGACTGTTATCTTTACTTGAGAACAATACTACTTTAGAAGCGGGTAATAAGATTGCATTATATAGCTACGGAAGTGGTGCTGTTGCGGAAGTATTTAGTATGACTTTAGTTGATGGTTATGAGAACAATTAAGAAATAATCGTTTTGACGATTTTGACAGTAGAACACGTATTTCAATTGATGAATATGAAAAATGTTCTTTAGAGATACTACAGTTGATGAAGAAGGAAACTTAGATATTTCTGATATTCAAGATGAAAGCAGATTTGTTTTAGAAAAAATTGAAAATCACAAGAGAGTTTATAAAAACAATTTTAATAGAGGGAACTATGGAAAAATTTGGAGTGGATTTTATATATATTGAAGAACGCTTAGGAGTTATTGAACAAGCTGATATTTTTAAGTGAAGAGCATCTTGAATTTCTTAAAAAAATAATGAGGTTTTGGACTTTGATACGGCTAATAACATGGTAGAGAATGTAATAGGAACTTTCTCATTACCTTTTAGCGTTGTGCCAAATTTTACTGTTGATGGAAAAACAGTATGTAGTACCATTTGTTACAGAGGAACCATCGGTAGTTGCAGCTTGTAGTAATGCTGGGAAGATAGTAGCGAAATCAGGTGGGTTCAAAACAAAAATCCTTGATAGAAAAATGATTGGTCATGTTGCGTTATACGATATAGCAGATACTACCGTAGCTGTAGATCGTATTTTACAGAGTAGAGAACTTCTTTTAAAAACAGCTAACGAAGCGTATCCATCTATCGTAGCGCGTGGTGGTGGAGCTTGTGATATTGATGTCAAAGTTCTATCAGAAGAAGATGTAGATTTCGTAGTTGTTTACCTTATCGTTGATACTTTAGAAGCGATGAGACAAATATGTTAAATACAATGCTAGAGGCCCTTAAAGTTTCGTTAGAATCATTAACTGAAGGTGTAGCTCTTATGGCGATTTTATCGAATTACGCGACACGTTCACTAGTTACAGCGAAATGTGCTATTCCATTCAAAAACTTAGGAGAAAATGGCGAGTATTTAGCTAAAAGAATTGAGCTTGCGAGTAAATTCGCAAAAGCAGATATCTATAGAGCTGCTACACATAACAAAGGTATCTTTAATGGTATTGACAGTGTTGTAATAGCGAGCGGTAATGACTGGCGAGCAATAGAAGCGGCATGTCAAATCTATGCAGCAAAAAGATGGAAGTATAAAGGACTTTCTACTTTGGAGTTGTGATAAAGAGGTTAACGAACTTGTTGGAGAAATCACGTTACCTATGCCAGTTGCTAGTGTAGGTGGATCTATCGGAATTAATCCTACTGTGAAAAGTAGCGAGAGGTTTATTAAACAATCCAGATGCGAAAACATTAGCGAGTATCCTCGTTTCTGTTGGTTTAGCTCAAAACTTAGCAGCGCTAAAAGCGTTGGTAGGAGACGGGATTCAAAAAGGTCATATGAAGTTACATGCAAAATCTTTAGCGATTTTAGCTGAGCTACTAATGATAATATTGAATTAATCGTTGAAGAACTTAGAAAAGAAAAACATATGAACTTAGCTAGTGCTAAGAAAATAGTAGATAAATATAATAAATAAAGTTAAGAGAGATTAGGTTGCCTAGTCTCTTATTTGATAAATTGAGTAAAATCTATATTCTTTATGAATAATTCTAAAAAGATTAATAAATTTAATCTCGATAAACTGTTTAATAAGAATATGAGTTTCTATTTATAGTAAAAATATTAAAAATTAAATCGAAATCACTGGTGTTATAAGGTTTTTATATTTATAAAAATGTGGTTAAAATACTGTTCTTAATATCTTTTTCACACTGTTTCATGATAAATAATAAAACTTTTTAATTTTGTGAGCAGTTTCATTGATTAATAATTTTAAATGATTTATCATATAAAAGTATAGAAATTAACAAATTAATATCTATAAAAATATTTAAAGAAAAAAGTATATTTAATTTCAATTAATAGAAAAATTGATATGTAGTATACAGGAGGCACAATTATGTCATTAGAAAACAAATTCGACGAAATCAAAGGATCGAGTTAAAGAAGGTTTAGGAAAATTAACTGGAGATAAATCATTAGAAGGTTGAAGGATTAGCAGAACAAGTAGTTTCTAAAGTAAAAGAAGCTGCAGAAGATGCTAAAGATGCAGTAGAAGGCGTTATTGATAGCGTTAAAGATAAATTAAAAATAAGACGAATATTTATTGAATTCTTTTGTTAGGATATAAATAAATTGAAGTAATGAAGGAAGAGGTTCAATATTTTTAGTACTATAGGTGATTGACGGAAGTAAAGAAAACTTGGTCAATCACCTATATATAACAAATTTTAAAAAGGGTAATAAATAATTACTTTAATTATAATTTTTTCTGAAAAACACTTATAAATTTAAATTGATAAAACTGTTATACAGAGGGATTTTTATAATTTGTTTCTGATTGAAAACATTAAAAAAATTTAGTTCAAAAACATGTATAGACTTTATTATTACAATGAATTTTTACTGTTATGTTTTTGAAAATATTTATTTATGATAAAAACTGTTTTAATATTGAGCAAATCGGTGTTTTCAACATAAATTATAAAACTTTTTAAATTTTGTGAGCAGTTAAATTGATTTAAGATTAAAAAGTGATATATCATATCTATAATAAATATTTGTTATTAGTATATGTTATTAGTATATAAATATTTAGAGGAAATAATTAAGGAAAGGGAAATAATTATGATTTGGTCAATTATAGTAGGTGGTTTCATAGGGTTTGTAGCTGGCGGAATCACAAAAAGGCTGGAGCCATGGGTATCATTTCTAATGTTATCGCAGGTTTAGTAGGTTCATCAGTAGGACAATCATTATTTGGAACTTGGGGTCCAAGCCTAGGGTGGAATGGCGTTAATTCCTTCTATCTTAGGTGCGGCAATTGTAGTAACTATAGTATCAATATTCTTTGGGAAAAAAATCTTAAAACCATTTTTCTATAAATGAATAGTCAATTTTTGAAAGGAGGTTTAAAATGACTAAAGTAAAAATAATTTCTATTATTGTTTGTCTATTAGCTTTAACAGTTATGATTCCCATTATGATAGAGTATCATAATGTTAGCGGATTAGATCCACAATTTTTAGATTTACAATTATTTGATTGGAAACAAATTTCTTTCTTAGAATTTTATCTTTCTAGATATATTTTCTGGGGAGCATTAGTATTATCAACATTGATAATTCTTTCAATATTAGTAATAGCATTTTATCCTAAAACAACATTTAGAAGTAAAACTATCTGATAAAGGTGGTAAATTATCACTAACTAATTCAGCTATTGAAGGATTTGTTAAAAATTTAGTGATTGAACAAGGATTAATTAATAATCCATCGGTAAAAATAAATAGTAGAAGAAATAAATGCCTTATTAATGTAAAAGGGGAATCAGCTTCTTCAGAGAATATTATTCAGAAGAGTGATCGATTCGAGATGGAATAAAAGATGGATTGGTTGAGTTTTTGGTATAGATAAAGCTGTAAAACTTAAGATTTCTGTTTCAGATATTCAGAAAAAGTAACTAAAAAGAGTACAAGTCGTGTAAAGTGAGGACATAAATTATGGAATGGCTAAAAAAACATCAATACACTGTTGTATCAGGATTATTGGGAGCATTTCTAGCTTGTTTTAATTCTGTTCTTAGGGTTTTTTTCAAAACTATTTTTGTTTTGATTTTCACTGCACTAGGAATTGTAACAGGATATTATATAAAGAATAAAAATATAAAAATTTGTAATTAGGAGATAAAGATATATGTCTAATCCAAATGAAAATAATGTAGAAACAAAAAGACTTAACTACAAGTAATAGTGAAGCAAGAGGAGAATTGACATTTGATAATGATGTAATTAAAAAAATTATCGGTCAAGCTTTAGAAAATGTTTCAGGATTACTAGCAGTTGATGGAGGTTTTTTCAAATCTAACAGATAAATTAATTAATACTGATAATGTAACATCAGGTGTTAATATTGAAGTAGGTAAGGAACAAGTAGCTGTTGATTTAAATATCATAGTAGAGTATAAGAAAAATGTTCCTGAAATCTTTGAGGAAATTAAACGAGTGATTACAACTGATATAAGCAAAATGACTGGGTTAGAGGTTGTAGAGGTTAATGTCAATGTAATCGATATTAAAACTAAAGAACAACATGAAGCAGACTCAATAAGTTTGCAAGATCGTGTGTCTAATGTTGTTGAATCAACAGGAGAATTTGCATCTGATACCTTTACATCAGCTAAAGCAGGTATAAGTGAGGGATTTTCAACAGTTAAAGAGAAAGTTGGAGATGCAACTGAAGTAGTTGTAGATAAAGCTGTAGATGTAAAAGATGCAGTGGTAAACAAAGCTGTAGATGTAAAAGATGCAGTAGTAGAAAAAGCATCAGACGTAAAAAGAAGCGACTGCAGACAAAGTAGAAGAAGCGAAAAGAAGTAGCGATAGAAGCTAAGGGAAAGCAGTAGTAGAAAAAGCAGCGGATGCAAAAGATGCAGTAGTGGAAAAAGCAGAAGATATAAAAGAAGCAACTGCAGACAAAGTAGAAGAAGCGAAAGAAGTAGCATCGGAAGCTAAGGAAGCAGTAGTAGAAAAAGCAGAAGACGTAAAAGAAGCAACTGCAGACAAAGTAGAAGAAGCGAAAGAAGTAGCGACAGAAGCTAAGGAAGCAGTAGTAGAAAAAGCAGAAGATGCAAAAAGAAGCGACTGCAGACAAAAGTAGAAGAAGGAAAGAAGTAGCAACAGAAACTAAAAGGAAGCAGTAGTAGAAAAAGCAGAAGATGCAAAAGAAGCGACTGTAGACAAAGTAGAAGAAACAAAAAGAAGTAGCATCAGATAAAGCAGCTGAAAGGATTCATGGGGAAAACTATTTTCAAAAAGTGAAAGAAGCTGCAGAGGATGCTAAAGATGCTGTAGAAGATGCTTATGACGGCGTAAAAACATGGTAAAAAGATAAATAAAAAAGTAATATTTAGGAGGCACTATTATGTCATTAGAAAACAAATTTGATCAATTAAAAGGTTCAGTAAAAGAAGGATTAGGGAAATTAACAGGTAACGATAAATTACAAGCTGAGGGATTCGCAGAAAAAGTAGTTTCAAAAGTAAAAGAAGCAGCAGAAGATGCATTTGACGGTGTAAAAAATGTAGCTAGTGTAGTAGCGGATAAAGCGGCAGATGTTAAAGATGCAGTAGTAGAAAAAGCAGCAGAATTAAAAAGATGGAGCAGCAGAAAAAGCAGAAGACGTAAAAGATGCTGTAGAAGATAAAGTAGAAGACGCAAAAGAAGTAGCGGAAGACGTGAAAGACGCAGCAGCAGACAAAGCAGAAGATGTAAAAGATGCTGTAGAAGATAAAGTAGAAGACGCAAAAAGAAGTAGCGGAAGACGTGAAAGATGAAGCAGCAGAAAAAGCAGAAGACGTAAAAGATGCTGTAGAAGATAAAGCAGAAGATGCAAAAAGAAGTAGCAGAAGACGAAAGACGCAGCGGAAGATAAAGTAGAAGATGCGAAAAGAAGTAGCAGAAGATGTAAAAGATGAAGCAGCAGAAAAAGCAGAAGACGTAAAAGATGCTGTAGAAGATAAAGCAGAAGACGCTAAAGAAGCTGTTGAAGAAGAAGGATTTGCTGGAAAACTATTTTCAAAGTAAAAAGAAGTGGCAGGAGATGTAAAAGAAGCTGCTGAAGATGCTATTGAAGATGTAAAGAAAATGGTTAAATAATAAGACTATTATTTAGTAAATTCGTTCATTAGAAAAACTAGTAAATCTAGGTAATATTAAATAGGAAATCTATATAGGCAACTGACTAAAGTATAACTTAAGTTGGTTGCCTGTTTTATATTATTTCAATAAAGATGTTTCCAGGATATCAATTTTAAACTTATCGCAAAAAGACATCGCCATGTGAAATGACGATGTCTTTTGTTCTTTAATATAATTCGAATCTTTCTACGTAATACATAGTTCTATTAGCTCCGCTAGTCGTAATTTTTATTGTTCTAGCGAAGAGTCATCATACCTACAGGTTTTCTTGTAGCAACATTTTTCGTATGGAATAAGAACTCTATCACCTTTAATATCCCATTTTTCCACTGGCATGAAAGATTGCGTCAGTAGCACCACTGTAGCCAATATCACTTTTTCCTAAGAATACTTGATCTTTTTCGAAGTACACTACTTTTATTTTGTGATTCATTAATTTTTCTAAGTTTTCTTTATTATAAATCAGCAACATGATTATTTAATTGTACAAATTCAATTTCTTTATCATTTTGTAATCTTTGTAACACATCTTGTTTTTGGAAAGTTTGAGCGTTATATGTATTTAGTAAATCCAACACTTTTAGTTAAGTTTATTTGTTTTACTACATTGTCGCTACCATCATTACTAGCTATGTATCTTACAACATTGGCAGTGCTGCTACCTTGTAAGTTTAACATACCATAGGCCATAGGTTGTAAAATTTCCCAGCTTTAGTTAAATCATGTTCATGAGGCTTTGGTATTGTTGCTTTTGAATATTTTGTTTAGATGGAGTAGTTGCGTTTACTGTAACTTTTTGTTTATATTGTAATTAGTATTGTTATTATCTTTAATATTATTGTTATTTTCAACTATGTGTAACACGTTCAACTTCTTTTTGTAAAATTAGCTAAAGAAGCTGGATTTTCTTCAGTAGTTTTACCTCAGTAGTAATATTGTCATTAGTATCTACTTTTTGCTACTTTATCTGTGCATCCTGTTAATAATCCAATTCCTAAAATAAATATACCTGTTGTTTTTTTAGAAGTTTGTTCATGTTATTCACCTTCTTTTTGTATAACTTTTTATATTTATATTATACATTTAAAAATTACAAAAATCAATCTTTTGTTACAAAAAATATTACAATTATATTACAAATAAATTTAATAAGTGTTACAAAAATAAAATTTTTGATAAATATGAGTCTTGTGTAGACAATATTTGAACAACGCTAGTTTTTATAGTAAAATATACTAGAAAAATCAAATTAGGAGATAAAATACATGAATAGAGTTGCTATTGTAAGTGCAAAAAGAACTGCTATAGGAAGTTTTGGAGGAAGTTTAAAAGATATTTCTGCTGCGAAAATAGGTGGAGAGCTAGTAAAACAAGCATTAGAAGATATAAATCTTAATCCAAATCTAGTTGATGAAATAATATCTCGGTAATGTTTTTGCAGACTGGTTTGGGACAAAATGTAGCACGTCAAATCGCAGTTAATGCAGGTATTCCAAAAGAAAAAGCGCCTTTGTTGTAAATAAAGTTTGTGGATCAGGACTGAAAAGTGTTGTTCTTGGGGTACAATCAATATTATTAGGGGATAATGATGTAGTAGTTTGTGGTGGTGTTGAGAACATGAGTGCAGCACCTCATTATACAAAAGAATGCTCGTTTTCGGACAAAAATTAGGCAGTTTTTGAATTAGAAGATACTATAATAAATGATGGTCTTACAGATGCGTTTGAAAAATATCATATGGGTATTACTGCTGAAAAATATCGCAGAACAATACAATATAACAAGAGAAGAGCAAGATGAGTTTGTTCTTTCAAGTCAGAAAAAAAGCAGCAGCAGCTATTGAAAATAATCAGTTTGCTAACGAAATAGCGCCGATAGTTATTAAAACTAGACGAGAAGAAATTATTTTTGATACAGATGAATTTGTTCGTCCGAATACAACGTTAGAAAGTTTAGCTAAATTACGACCAGCTTTCAAAAAGATGGAACTGTAACAGCAGGAAACGCATCAGGAATAAATGATGGTGCAGCCTGTGTTATTTTAATGAGTGAAAATTCGTGCTAAAGAACTAGGATTAGAAGTTCTTGCTTATATTGATGGTTATGCTTCAGCAGGATTAGACAATAAGGTGATGGGCTTAGGTCCAGTTCAGCGACACAAAAAGTGTTAGAGAAAATTGAATTTAAACATAGAAGATATAGATTTATTTGAAATGAATGAAGCTTTGCTGCACAATCTATAGCTGTAACTCGTCTATTAAATCTAAATCAAAACAAAGTAAATACGCGTGGAGGAGCTATTTCATTAGGACATCCAATCAGGGGCAAGTGGATGTCGAGTTTTAGTTACATCTAGTTCATGCACTAATCAATGATAATAAAGAAAAAGGTGTCTGTTCGCTTTTGTATAGGAGGAGGACAAGGGATAGCTATGGTAATTTCTAGAAACTAATTATATGATTTATATAAAATATATCTCTAAGAAAAAGCTGAATATCTCATAAAATTAAAAGTTATTTATGAAAAATAATTGTTTATTAGTGAAGAAAGTGTTAAAATAGATAAGTGATTATTTTTAAGGAGAAATATTGTGAATAAATTCATAAAAAGAACATGGACAAGTTATTTTGTGGTTTATATTTCAGTGTTTATGATAATATCACTTAGTATGGTTTTTACATCATGGCATTAGATATGCAGTAATAGTATTTGTACTAAGTTTTATATTGTTATGTCCACCTATTGTAAAATTAATTCAGCGCAAAAACGCGATTGAAAAAGTAGTATTAGGTGTTGTAAGTGCGCTTGTAATGATGTTAACTATGTTAATGACGAATCATTTCAGTGAAGCTAGAAAAGAAGAACAAAGAAAAACTTTCCAAGAGAAAAAAGAAGAACGTGATAAAAAATTAGAAGAACAGTCTTCAGAAGAGAAGAAAGAAGACAACTCTGATGAAAACAAAGAACAACAACAAATTCTTCCGCCTCCTGCATCTAAGAAAAAAATTGATGAACAGGATGGAACGAAAAATGAGACTGTTCAATTAGCTCAAACTCAACAAAATCAACAACAACCCCAAAAAGTAGTTGTAAGAGCTAGTAAAAAGAGTGGATATTATTACACACCGACACATCCTTCTTATAACAACGTTGCAGCAAGAAATCTATTAGTCTTCGGTTCAGAAGAAGCTGCTCAAAGAGCAGGGTATAGAAAGAGCTGTATAAAAATAAATAAATCTCAGACGTTTATTGTCTGGGATTTTTATTTGCAAAATAGAAAAATATAAATAAAAAACGTGTTTGGGGAACACGTTTTTTTAGTGAACTAAATTAAGTTCTAAGCAATTTCTTGCTTGTTTATATCTAATCTTATATACAAATAACAAAAAGAGTCTTTCAACTCTCTAAAGGGAGAATGGCTTGCCTAGGGAGCGACAAGCCACATTATGATTAAAAGTTTTATTATCTGTTAATATCATAAAGAATTAACTGAAATATTGGTTTAAACAAAAATAATTTCAAACTTAAAGGGAGAAACGACAAGTGTCGTTAAGAATGAAATATTATTACTTTTGTTTAGGTAATTATTATATACCTGCTACTTTAAAAATATACTTAAAATTTTTCTAAGTTTTTCTAAAAAAATGAAATTTTGTTCATTTGTTTTCATTTTTAATTCAAAATTTATAGTTCTCCCTACCATTTTCAGCTAAATAACTATTAATTTGAGAAAAGACTTTGCTTCCAAAAAAAGCCGCGGTATGCGGATAGTGGACTTGGATGAGCTGATTCAATAATTTTGTGTTTTGAAGGGTCAATTAGTTTATTTTTGCCCTCTTGCATAGGCTCCCCATAAAACAAAAACTACATTTTCATCTCGAAATATTTTCAATTATGTAATCCGTAAAAATTTTCCCAGCCCATTTTACTATGACTTGCTGGAGAATTTTTTTCTACAGTTAGTACAGCATTAAGCAAAAATACACCTTGATTGAAACCAAGATTCTAGGGTTTCCTGTTTTTGCTGGTTTAATACCTAAGTCATCATGAAGTTCTTTTGTAAATATTTATTAAGACTTTTTGGAAGTGGACACCATCATTTACCGAAAAACTTAACCCACATGCTTTGATCAGGATTGTGATAAGGGTCTTGTCCTAAATATTACGACTTTAATATCTTTCTAATGGTAAGTCGAAAACTCTAAAAACCTGTTCTTTTGGCGGATAGATAGTTTTAGTAAGACGTTGTTCGTCAATTTCTTTTTATCATGTTATTTAGTTCATCTATTTTTGGATAATTATTGAATATTTCTTTCCAACTGCTGTGCATATAAAAACTCCTTTGAATAACTACTTGTTATAAAAAGTATAACACAGTTAAATTTATATTAAAATAGTTGTGATTGAACTTGTCTAGGACATAATGTTAGGACTATGGTATAATATTATTAACAGATACTTAGGAGGAATATGTATGAAATTAGGGTTTTTATCGGTGTAGGAAATATGGGGAAAGCTATCTTAGAGGATTACTTCGAAGTGGTAAAGTTAGTAGTACTGATGTTTTTGTGAGGAACTCTTCGGATAAAAAGTACTAGAAATGTTGCTGAAGAAACAGGTGCTGTATTCTGTAAGAGTCTAGAAGAAGTCGTGAAAAACAGTGATATTGTATTTTTAGGGGTGAAGCCATATTTAGTAGGGAGACAGTGCTGGATGAAGTGAGCCTTAGTTTGAAAGAATAAGATTGTTATTTCAATGGCTGCAGCTGTCGAAATAAAATGATTTAGAAAAGAAAATTCGTAGGACTAAAATAGTTAGAATTATGCCGAATACACCCTGTAAAAATAGGGAGTGGTGTAGTAGGTGTTACATTTAATTCTTTAGTGACAGCGGAAGAAAAAACATTAGTATTAAACCTATTAAATAATTTAGGTATTTCCGAGGAAATATTGGAAAAAGACATGGCGGCTTTAACAGCTTTAAGTGGTTCAGGTCCTGCGTATGGATATTTATTTATAGAAGCATTAGCTGATGGAGCTGTGTTAAATGGATTAAAGCGTGATGTAGCTTATAGACTTGCAGCAAGTACAGTTTTAGGTGCTGCGAAGATGGTGTTGGAGACCAAAGAGCACCCAGGTAAGTTAAAAGATGATGTATGTTCACCAAGTGGAAGTACTATTGAGGCTGTAAGAGTTTTAGAAGAGAAAAACTTCCGCAGTGCAGTTATAGAATGTGAAAAAAGCCTGTTTTCGATAAATTATATAGAATGAAATAGAATATAGATTAAAAGCTTCAACTAAAGAAATTTAGCTGAAGCTTTTAAGTTTTTATCCATTTAATTCATCTGTTAAGTTGTAAAGTTCATCTACTAAGTGACCAACATAAGCAATAGCTTTTTAAGTGGTTCATCAGTGCTACATCACAACCTGCAAGTTTAGAAAGATCTCAGTGCTGACATGCTGCTTCCTTTAGAAAGAACATTTAACCAAGTGTCTGCATAAGAACTGTCATTATCGATCTTATTAGCGATAGCTGTACCGATTGTTAATCCTGCAGAGTAAGTGTATGGATATAGTCCCATGTAATAGTGAGGTTGTCTCATCCAAGTAAGCTCTGCACCTTCATTAACTACTAAACTATCTCCGAAGAATTCTTCCATTACGTTGCGTTTTACTTCAGAAAGAACATCAGCAGTTAACATTTCATTGTTATCTACCATTTTGTAGATTCTATCTTGATAAACAGCTTCTAAGTAGTGTGTTACCATATTGTGGAAGTATGTTCTACTAATCATGTTGCTGATAACCCAACGTTTGAAACGAGCATCAGTGTTAGTTTTTAGTAGGTAGTTAGATACAATAACCTCATTACAAGTTGATGGAGCTTCAACGAAGTAAAGTGGGCAATCGTTGTTTAACATTGTTTGGTGTTTTCCTGTACTCATGAAGTGATATGCATGTCCAAGCTCGTGAGCAAGAACGAAAACTTCATTCATTTTTCCAGTCCAAGAAAGTAGGATAAATCCAGCTACATTAGGAACTGTTGCGCAGAATCCACCAGTACTTTTCCCGATGTTTTGAGGGAAGTCAGTCCAACGTTTGTCATAACTTTCATCAATCATTTTAACGTAGTCTTCACCAAGAACACCAAGTGCTTTTTAAGGTAAGAACGAGATTCGTCGATAGTCATATCAACTTCGAAATCTGGATCTAGGTTGATTTTACAGTCTGCAAACTGCATATCTTCAATTTTGTGTTCTCGAGCTAGAAGTTTAATGTAACGTCGGATGTGAGGTGCTAAATCTGTCATAAGAGTACGGATTTGACGATCATATAGTTCGCGGTTACCATCTTGAGCGGCTAATAGATAGTCAATAACACTATCATAACCACGCATTGTAGCAAAGCATTTTTCTTTTTTTGATTTGTGAAATATACTCATTTGCTGAAGTGTTTTTATAAGCATTTAATGTCTTATAAAAACTTTTTCGCAGCATTACGGCGCACTTCAGTATCGTTATCCATTTCGTGTAAGTTTTCGTATAGTACGAAGCTATTTTCGAATGTTTTTCCATTTGCTTCAAAGCTGTCGAATTGCATATCTTCATGTTTAGTTACTTCATATAGATTGTAGTAACCAGGAAGACTCTCGTAGTTTGCGATTACTTGTTCAGCTTCTTTTGATAATGTGTATTTTTTCTCCTGAACGATCGAAGTAGTATTCTAAATCAGGACGATAGTTTTTTTCACGAAATCTTTAATGAATTGTTCATCTAGTTCTACAAGTTCAGTATCGAAGAAACTTAAATTCCCCGCCCATAGAGTAGAAATATCTTCAAATAGTGTTACATTTTGTACTACATTGTCATTAAATCTATCTACCGCCATTGGTAACTCAGCGTAGTGAGAAAGTTTATAAAATTCTTCATAAAGTTCTTCGTATTTTTAACGGCAGTATCTAAAGTAGCGTAATCCGCTAATTTTCCCTTCGTAAGTAGCCTTGAAATCTAAGATTTCTTTTTAATATTCTCAAGGCTCGCTTTAAAAATCTTCATCAGTTTTGTATAGAAGAGTCATATCCCAAGTATATTTCTCTTCGACTTCATTTCTTGGTATTAATTTCATTTCAGTCATAGTTTACCTCCTGTAAATTATAGTTTTTAAAGTCATTTGACTTAAGTTATATTATAATATGATATGAACTATAAGTCTATAAAATAATTTGAATAAGAAAAATTCTACCTTGCTTATAAAAATTTTTCCTCGGTGAAGTTTTTGGTGGTAATTTTACTAATTTGTCTTTAAAATTTAAGTTTACTCTCTATTTTTGAGTTATAATTTTAATTAGTAGATTTATTAGGAGGTATCTTATGAAAATAGCAGTAGGTGGGGAATAGTAGGAGCTACATGTGCTTATTATTTGTCAAAAGAACAACAAAAATGAAAATAGTAGTTTTCGATTATGGTTTAGGCCAAGCTACGAAAGCATCGGCTGGGATTATAAGTCCGTGGTTTTCTAAAAAGACGTAATAAACCCGGTATAAGATGGCGAGATTAGGTGCAGATTTTTATTTGAAATTAGTTAAAGATTTAGAGAATGATGGCTATAATACTGACTTTTATTCACAATGTGAGTATATTTATTGATGAAGATAAACTACCTGAGTTAAAAAGAACTTGCTGAAAGTCGTAAAAGAATTATCACCGATGATAGAAATTTAGAGATAATCTCAAAAAGAAGAGGTTCGAAAAATCATTCCTAGCTTGATAACAATGGAGATGTACTGTGCGAGTGGTGGTGGACGAGTAGAAGGAGAGATTCGTTAATACGTTACTTACTGCTTCGAAAAGTTAATGTCGTTAGGGAAAAAGTTAGTCTAAAGGTTGTGGGGGATAAATACGAGATTAATGGACAGGTTTTTGATACTGTTGTTCTCGCGACTGGTGCGTGGTTAAAAGATATATTAGAGCCTCTTGGCTTTGATGTTGATGTTCGTCCGCAAAAAGGTCAACTAGAGATTATAAAGTTTCTGATGAAAATACAGGATCTTATCCGGTTATTATGCCTGAGGTGAATTGGATATTATTCCATTTTGAAAAAGGTGTTGTTAGTGTTGGAGCGACACATGAAAAATGACATGGACTTTGATTTAACTGTTGATAAACAGCAACTTGATGCTTTTGGTGAAGAAGCGGAGAATTTCTTAGGTGAATTAAAAAAATGCACAGATAATAAAATGAACGTGTTGGAATTAGGGCTATACTAGTGATTATTCTCCATTCTTTGGTGAGGTTCCGACATTAGAAAATGTTTATGCGATTAGTGGTCTGGTTCTTCTGGTTTAACTACAGGTCCGATAATTGGCTATGAGTGTAGCGAATATAATTTTAAGAAAATGATAGAATTAGACCCACAAGATTATAATATTGTAAAATTATATAAAAACTAAAAATAATTAGAGCGTTTTTAGTAGTATATTATGATTTCTATAAAATATGTAAATTAAATATAGGATGTTTTTATAATAACGATATTGCAATTTAGATATAAGTAAACATTATGTAAAATAATAATTTTTAAATTTTTGAAGATATTTATTGAAAATATCTTCTTTTTCTTCTATAAAAATGGCACAACGCTTGTATTTTATGATATAATTGAAAGTGGACTGTTGTACGCATTATATGTTGTTTTTGCGTGCTAACTATATTATTAATCAAAGGAAGGAGATTATTTATGATAGCTGAATACTTATCAGGAGTAAGTACTCTAACACTAATTATTCATTTATTGGATATATTATTAGTTTGGTTCTTAGTTTATAAATTGCTAAGTTTATTAAAAAGGTACTCGTGGTATGCAACTTGTTAAAGGTATATTAATCGTTATTGGATTGAAAGATATTCTTTAACTTTTATTGGATTCAAAACGATGACATATATATTTGAACAAGTAGTTACTTGGGGAGTACTAGGGAATAATGATTATATTTCCAACCAGAATTAAGACGTGCTCTTGAATACATTGGAAGGGTACAGCTATCGAATATCTTCAATATCAATTATAAAGATGTACATTCTACTGAACATATAATAAAAGCTGTTGTTGATTCATCAAGACATATGGCTCGACGAAGAATAGGAGCGCTTATGGTTTTAGAAAATAATACAGGACTTGATGAATATGTAGAAAGTGGTATTACAGTTAATGCTGAGGGTAACAAATGAACTTATAATTTAATATTTTTATTCCAAATACACCTCTACATGATGGTGCAATGATAATTGATGAAAATAAAATTCGTGCTGCAAGTTGTGTACTTCCGCTATCGGATAATCAGATCCATAGCTAGTAGCTATGGAACAAGACACCGTGCAGCTCTAGGGTTATCTGAAGTAACAGATGCTATAGTAATTGCTAGTCAGAAGAAACAGGAAAAATTAGTGTATGTCAAAATGGTGTTTTAACTTCAGATTTTTCGATCAGAAGATTTAGCTAAATATTTAGCTAAAAACTGGAAACAGCAAGATAAAATAATTAAATAAGAGGTGATATTATGCAACTAAAAGAAAATAATAAGTTAAAGTTAATATCATTTTTAATAGCGATACTATTGTTCCTTTCGGTTAATGAGAATTTTAAGAATTTCTCAGTTCTTGGAGGAATACAAGTGATAATGCTACTGCGTGGGTTAGTGATATCCCACTTGAAGTTGATTATGATAGAGATAAATTATATGTGGTAGGTATTCCTAATACTGTTTCTGTGAAATTAACTGGAGCACAGACAAAAGTTCAAAAAGAAACTGTCGCTAAAAATTTCAAAGCAAAGTTAAATCTTAGAAATGCTCAGATTGGTGATGATCAAGAGGTTAAGATTGAAATAGATGGCTTGGAAAAAGGTGTAGATGGTACTGCAGAACCTTCTACAATAACGATATCTATTAGAGAAAAAAAGCGACTAGAGAGTTTAAAGTTACGCCAATAGTTAAAAAGAGAGACTATTGATTGGTTTTGAAGTAGACAAACTTGGTGTTACGAATGAAACGGTTAAGATTTCTGGGGCAATCGAGAGTCTTAATAGAATAAATGAGGTTCGTGCTGAGAGTGATACGCGTACGAAGATAAATAAAAATACTAGAGAAGAAGCTAAACTGATAGCTTATGATAGTGATTATAACAAAATAGAGGATATTCAAATAGAGCCAAAGTTCGACGCTTATGAGTATTGAACTAAAAATATTGAAAAAGAAGTCCCATTAGAAGTGAATACTATGGTAGTTTACCTTCGATTTGAATTAGTTAGTGCTACTGCTGATGTTACCAAGGTGACGATTAGAGCAGAGGATGCTAATGACTTGGCGAGAATAAATGAGATGTTCGTTGATGTTGACTTGAGCGATGTTAAGAAGAAACAGAAGAGCGTAGTAATTTAAAAAAATATCCAAAAGAAAATATAAGGATAGCTACAGATACGCCGATTGTAAAAGTAACGATCAAGATAAGGAAAAAAATAAAGATGACAGACAAAAATTGATGTTTTTAGCTATTAATATGCTTATAACGGTTTTCAGCTTAGCTATAATAATAGGAACTATGTTTATAGAAAACCAAAGTGTTAAAAAAACAGCCATTTTTGTGGCGATTACGATATTAATAGTTCAGAGTTAGTAGAGATAAAGTAATTGAAGAAACTCGAAAAAGTTAGTATTGTTATACTACTTATAATTATTGCAGCTGCAGGATTACTTCGGTTATAGATTATATTAAAATATAAAGAGCTTGGGGAAGATTTGGAAACCTGATTAGAATTCGCGTTTTTAAATCGCCCCCTACAAAGTTTATTAGATAAGTGAAAAGCTATTACTTCGTAGCATATTTACTTTGAAAACTATTGCGATATAATATGTGATTAAAGTTTTATCTTAATTATATAAATTAACCCCTTTGCTCATTTAATGAATTAGTAGGAGATGTTATGGATAAATTATTTTTCATCAAAAATATATATAAATCATAGATTTAAGTTAATTATAGTACTGGATTTATTGACGGTAATATTTGGGGTAGTAGCATCGATATTTTTAGGTGAGACTTCGAATCCATTTTCTATGTTGAATGACCATCACGTGAAATAGCCAATTTTTAGTGATTTCACTTGTGATTTATACAATTAGTTTTTTATTTATTTGGTACTAATAAATCACTATGGTCTTACTTTAGGTGTAAATGAAATAGTAAATATTTGCTTTTCAGTAGTGCTAGATTTAATCACTAGTATTTTATACCAATATATACTACCTGATACATTTTCAAATGTTAGATTCATGATTTTTCACCGTTATTAATAATCGCTGGAATGATGTTTACAAGAATGCTTTATCGTGCTTTAAGAGAAAGAGAAGCGGGTAAATATGGAGCTACTTCTTATAAGAATACATTTATAATAGGTGCAGGGGATGCGGGTTATATTTTATTAAAAAGAATTGTCTAAAAATAATATTTTTCCGTGCGAATGTAGTTGGGTCTTATTGATGATAATAGAAAACTCTGTAATCAGTGGGGTTACGGTTGTTGGAACAACGTATGATATGCTGAAACTTATTCCAAAATATGAAGTAGAACAAGTCTTTTTAGCTATTCCTTCGATTAGCGCTTATAATAAAAATAGAATATTAAACGTACTAAAAGAAGCGAATGTTGCTGTTAAGGTAATGAGCTCAGGTATTGCAGTTGAAGATGGAGAGAGTATTTCTAAACACTTAAAAGACGTGTCTATTGAAGATTTATTAGGACGTGGTGAGGTGAAACTGTCTCAAGGTGAGATTCGCTCATATATTAAAGGAAAGAGTATTCTTGTTACTGGTGCTGGTGGTCTCGATTGGAAGCCAGATTGTTAGAGAAATATTCAAATTCAAACCTAGCCAACTTGTTTTAGTAGATGTTAACGAAAATGCATTATACATGTTAGAACGTGATTTAGATTTTGAAAAATCACATAGTAAGGAATATGAGGATATACAATATATTTCTGAAATAGTAAGTATTCGTGAAAAAGCTGCTTTAACTGAGGTGTTTGATAAGTATAAACCTAATGTAGTATTCCATGCGGCAGCACATAAACATGTACCTTTAATGGAACGTCGCCCACAAGAAGCTATAAAAAATAATGTTTTTGGAACGAAAAATGTTATGGATGTGGCGATTGAAAAAGAAGTAGAAAGATTTATTATGATTTCTACTGACAAGGCGGTAAATCCAACGAATGCCATGGGTGCTTCGAAACGTTTAACAGAGATTATTTTACAATCAAAAGGTAATAAGTATAAAACGAAATTTGCTGCGGTTAGATTTGGTAATGTATTAGGTTCTAATGGTTCTGTAATTCCTATTTTTAAAGAACAAATTAAAAAAGGTGGACCTATCACAATTACGCATAGAAATATTATTCGTTACTTCATGACGATTCCAGAAGCGAGCACAATTAGTGCTACAAGCTGGGTATTATGCAAGTGAAGGGGAGATTTTCCTATTAGACATGGAGAACCCGTAAAAATAATGAGTCTTGCGACAAACTAATCAAACTATCAGGATTAGAACCATATAAAGATATCGATATCGAAGAGATCGGTCTAAAGACCTGCGATGAGAAAATGTATGAAGAGTTATCCTTGATTACGAAAGCAGTGAAAAGACTGATAACAAAATGATCTATAAAAAATACAACTTTAGACATTGATGTTGAAGAATTAGATAAAAACTCAAAATGAATTAAAATCAATGCTAGGACATTCAACAAATGAAAATACATAGTAAGTTATTTGAAATAATAAATTGTTACAACGGATAAAAAGGAGGGCGATTCAAAAGTTATTTTGAATCGTTCTTTAACTATAGAATGACGTGAAATCTTGATTTCTAAGAAACAAGATTTTATCGAGTCACTCACTAGCTAGTTTTAGAGAGTGTTATTTTTATTTTTCTACGTTTTTAGTTTTTAGCTATATAGTTAGTTATAATCAAAGCTAATACTATAGGTAATTCCAAATAGAGTAAGTTTGAGTACAAATAATAACGTTTTGTATTTTTGTTCAAAAGTCTGGACTAACTGCTCTATCTAAGATTAATAATAGTGCAATACCAAATATAGAATACTAGAAATATGTAAAATCTTTTTGTGTTTTTCTGCGTTTAACATAGTAACCTCCCTGAAATCGTGTACTAGTATTTGCTAGTGAATGGGGAGCAGCTCAAAAATTATAATTTCTAGAAACAAGATTTTGTCGAGTCACTCTCTAGCTAGTTTTAGAGAGTATCTATTTTTATTTTTCTACATTTTTAGCTATATAGTTATTTATAATCAAAGCTAACAATATAGGTAAATTCATAAGAAAAAGTTTAATCACAAATAATATGGTTTTTATATTTTATGTTTAAAAATCTGAACTAACGACTTCATCAAACTAAGAAAAATTATTATAGGACCAAATAAAAACATAGAATACTAGAAATATGTAATATCTTTTTATGCGCTTTACCATAGCAACCTCCCTGAAATCGCGTATTGCGTATTTACTATTAATATGGATGTCTCAAAAAGTATGATCTTTTAAGAAACAAGATTTTTGTTGATCAGGCCTTTTAGTAACTTTAACATAACACAAAAATATTAAAAATAAAAGACTGATAAAATCATTGTTTTTATGTGTATAATAAAAGTTAGTGATGTTATTTTTAGAGATAGTTAACATAACATTACCTAAAAGAATATATAATGATTAAGTGCTGATTTCAAAGAGTAAAATTTTTGAGGTTGGTATTTTTAGTTATCAAAGTTTAGATTCTGTTGTTGGTGTATTATTATCTCGGATTGTCTTTGATATTTCAATAGATGAATATAGTGTGGTATAATATTTAAGTGAAACAAATAGGAATGATTTAAGAGGTTTAAACTATTAAGATTGTATAGTTTACATCTAAGTTGATAGTGAGGTGATTAAATGAGTAAAGTCTCAGGTAAGGTAACAAAGGTTGAAAAAGTAAAGGTCTGTACATAAAACTAGAAAGTGGCAAAGATGCATTTTACCAAAAGAAAATATGTTTATAGGCAAAAAGAAAAGTTAGAGGAAATTTTTCCGTTGGTTTTTGTTATTAAAGCCGAGGAGAAAAGTACAAGGATTCTTTAGTGATCTTAACGCAAAAAGAGTTGAAACAAGCTGAAGGTGAGAAGAAAAAGTAGGAGAAAACTCTAAAGAAAACAGAATAAAAAGAAAAATAAACCAAGGTACCGATTAAAAAGAAGCTAAAGAACAACCTGAAGTTCAGGAAAAACAAGAAGTACAGGAAGAAAATCAGGAACCTAAAACAGGAGACAAAAACTTTAAAAGACTTTGAAAAACTTCAATTCATAGGAAACATGAAGATTTCTGTAGGGAAAAGGTAAGAAGAGTAATATTACTGAGCTGTCTGAGGAAAAGAAGAGAGAGAAATTCCACCAGCCCCAGAAGGACTACTAGAAGATATAATCACAACAACGAAGCAAGCTGGAAGAAAGAGTTTGAGAAAATCAAGAAAGGTCTCTCAAGAGAGAGATATCTAGATGGACATTAATATTTTGTATGGCAAAAACTGATAAAATAGCATTAGGTCTGTCAGGAGGTAGAACTTATCGCTCTGTTTCATCTACTTGTAACGAAGTATAAAGAAAGCTATAAAGGAACTGGTGACGTTCCATAAATCATGGTTTAAGAGAGCACATCTTATGAAGAAGCTGAATTTATAGAAAATTTCGTTAAAAATTATAACGTAAAAATTCTATAAAAAGAGCTGAATATGAACGAACTGGCAAGAGATAGCCACATCAGAGGAGATGCTCGCAAGAAAAACTACGTTAGTGAAGCATTCGAGGAGATGTCTTCGTTAGAAGGTGGAGTGAAGTTAATAACTGCTCATCACAAAATGATCGGTAGAAAATATTCTCATGAGACTACTTAGCGGACGTAGTATGGATTATAATTTGATGATAGAAGAGCAGACTGACTATTGGAAACTTAGATGTTTATCGTCCATTATTAAAAATGTGATTAAAAGCAGACCTTGAGCAATATGCTGATAAAAATGACTTAAAAATACTATGTAGATTCAACAAACTTCGACACTGATTATACTAGAAATAATATAAGGCACATATTGTACCCATTGTTGAACGATGTAAATTCTGCAGAGTTTTGATAATTTGATTAATTTTTCTAGTTATTATCAAAATATTAATACAGAGCTGAAAAACAAAGTATTAGAAGCTCATGACTATGTAATTTCTGAAGAAGAAGGTAAGGTTGAATTAGACAAAAGAAAAAGCTATTAAAAATACGAAGAAGAAATTTATTTCTTGTTAAGAGATATATTAGAAATAATTTTGGTATTTTTTGATGTGAAACAAGGGCTCTTTTTACAATAATAGAGGACTTAAAAAGACATAACAATAAAGTTATGATTTATAATTTAAAAATTATTAGCGAATATAATAGTATTTATGTTCATAAATTGATGTCATAATGATAGGATAGAATTAATAATAGATGAAGTGGATATTAATAAAGTTTATACATTTTCATCAGAGTAATTTCTTAATAACAACAACTAATAACTCATCTGAAGTAGGATTTAATCAGGAAGACTTGCCGCTTGTAGTTACTACTAAGAGGGATGGAGATAGGATTCAAAAGAGGTAAAGTTAGTAAAAACTTTCTCGTCTTTTTATCGATGAAAAAGCTCTAGAGGAACTTAGGGAGATAAACTCCAGTAATTCGCAACAAAGATAGGGTGTTAGAGTTTTAGGAATAAATATTAAAGTTAACAAAAATAAAAATATGATTATTATATAAACATGAAAGGATAAAACAGTGGAAAATTTATTAAAAGATATCGAGAAAGTTCTATTTACACACGAGGAAATCATGGGTGCTAGTAAAAAGAATCAGCTAAACAAATTGAAGAGGATTAGCAGATAAATGTCCTGTTCTAATTTGCACATTAAAAGATGCATTACCTTTTATGCAGAACTTATAAAAGCATATTGATATTCATGTGAGTTACTGACTTCATGGATGTGTCTAGATTATCATGGGAGGAACTGAATCTTCTGGTGTAATTAAAATCAAAAAGATTGTGGAATGGATATCGAAGGTCGTCATGTAATTATCGTTGAAGACATCGTGAGACAGGAAGAACTCTTAAAGCTCTTATTGAAAAACCTAAAAGGAAGAAATGTTGCTTTCAGTATATGTGCCACTAGTAGATAAACCTGAAACTCATGTAGTTGATGTTGAAGCTGACTCACATTGGAATAGTGTCACCAAATGAATTCCTAGTAGGGTTTGGTTTAGACTATGATGAGAGATATAGAAACTTACCTTATATCGGTGTTCTAAAAAGAAGAAATTTATTCATAATAATATTTTAATCAAAAAGGTCAAAATATTAGTCAAACTTTAGTTACATATGGTAAAATCAAATTATGTTTAGAAAAATGATAGGAGGAAGATTGTCTATATGAATAAAAAGGCAAAACCCTATCCTTGGTATGCTTGCATAGTCATGCGATTGGATTATTTGGCTAATAGGCAAGATTTACCTGGGACAACTGAAAAATAGACTATGCTAAACTTGTTCAGACTATTAAAGATGACAAAGTTAAAGAAATAAGTCTACAAAGAAAAGATGAGCTAACTGCAATGTTAAAGGTACTTACACGGATGGTAATAAGAACTTTCGAGAGTGTAGTTGCAGCATCTGATTCTGAAGTGCAAAAACAAATTAATGAAAAAGCTAAAGATGGAAAGCTGAGCGTAGTGGAATATAAACCAGCTGAAAAACTGGTGCAATTCTATCATTCTTAGGTAACATTATTCCGCTTATCTTGTTTATGGGTGTTTTAGTTTTCTTTATGACACAAATGCAAGGCGGTGGAGTGCAAAGCAATGAGCCCAAAAATCTAAAGCATCGATGGCGGAGAAGCGAAAGTTACATTTAAAGATGTAGCTGGAGCTGATGAAGAAAAACAAGAACTTGCAGAAATGGTTGAGTTCTTAAAAGCATCACCGCAACTCACTAAGATGGAGCGAACCCTAAAAGGTGTCCTACTTGAGGGTCCTCCAGGGACTGGTAAAACTTTACTGGCTCAGTGCTGCAGAGCGAGGCAGAAAGTACCATTCTTCTCAATCTCAGCGATCTGACTTCGTTGGAGATGTTCTGGTAGGGGTTGGGGAGAGTCATGTTCGAGCGATCTATTCAAAGAAGCTGAAAAAAATGCGCCATGTATCATTTTCATCGATGAGATTGATGCTGTAGGACGTAAACGTGGAAGCGGAGTAGGTGGAGGAAATGACGAACGTGAACAAACTCTTAACCAACTTCTTGTTGAAATGGATGGATTCGATGGTGAAAAAGGTATTATCGTAATTGCAGCTACTAACCGTGCTGACGTAATAGATAACGCACTTAGAAGACCAGGCGTTTTGACAGACAAATTAAAAGTTTCTACACCTGATGTAAAAAGGTCGTGAGCATTCTTAAAAGTACTACTAAAAATAAACCACTTGCTAAAGGTGTCGATCTCGTTCATTAGCAGAAAAACTCCAGGATTTTCTGGTGCTGACCTTGCTAACATTCTTAACGAAGCAGCATTATTAGCAGCTCGTGAAAATAAATCTAGTATTGATAAAGAAGATCTAGATGAAGCTATGGACAGAGTAATTGGTGGTCCAGCTAAACGTAGTAGAGTATACACTCCAAAAGAAAAACGTTTAGTAGCTTTTACCACGAAGCAGGGCACGCAATCGTGGGTATGGTACCCTGGATAGTGCTGATAAAGCACAAAAGTTACTATTATCCCACGTGGTGATGCTGGTGGATATAACTTAATGATTCCGGAAGAAGAAAAATACTCCAAACTCGTACAGATTTAATCTGACAAAATCTGTGGATTACTTGGTGGACGCGCAGAGACAAATCTTCTTTAATGAAGTATCTACGGGAGCATCACAATGACTTCGAACGAGTAACAGCTATTGCTCGTGCGATGGTTACAGAATACGGTATGAGTGATGCTGTGGGACCAATGCAAAGCTCCATTCCACGATCCACTACGGTGGACGTCAACTTTCAAGTATCGGTAACTACTCAGAAGAAATGCTGAAAGAAATCGATATCGAAGTTCGTAAAATTATTAACGAATGTTACGCCAAAGTTCTTCACATTATTGAAACTCTGAGAACAATTAGAACTTATTGCACAAACTCTATCGAAGTTGAAACAATCGATAGAAAAAGAAATCGTTGCTCTTTACCAATTTGGAAAAATGCCAAAAGACCTAGACGAAAGAGAAGCAGAACAACTAGATAAAGTAGTTAATAAGAAATACTACGAAGAAGAAGCTCGTAAAGCCAAAGAAGAAGCTGAGAAAAAGCTCAAGAAGAGGCTGAAGTAGAGAAAGAGCTGACTCAAACGAGGATAAACCTTCAGAATAATAATCAACCCTGAGATTTGGAACTAACAAGTCTAGGGTTTTTGTTATACTCTTTTGAACAGTTATATATCAGTGTTTAGAATGATATTCATAATATAAAGTGAGCGATAAATGAGCGATAAATGAGCGATAAATTGTTATTTATGATATAATAATAAAAAGAACTTGACAGGAGAATGCCATGAAACCACCATTTACCATTACGAGGTACAATTCTTAATTATCTTATAGAGATCTCTAAAGTATTAGGTAATCTTGAAATAGAAACAAAGAAAAATCTGCATCCTAAGAAGAAAAATAGAATCAAGTCTATCCACTCATCTTTAGCGATTGAGAATAATAGTTTGTCAATAGAACAGATTACAGCAATTATCGATGGAAAGAGAGTTCTGGGAGATCCAAAGAAATTAAAGAAGTAAAAATGCATATGAAGCATATGATATTGAACTTGAATCCAGATAGTGAGAAAGATTTTTACTCGCTCATAAATTATTAATCTACAGAAATATGGGACAATCTGAAAATATAGAAATTCAGATGTGGGATTTTTGATGAACAGGGAATATGGTTCATCTAGGAGCAAGACTCCCAGTTTATTGGTCATCTAATAGGAGAATTATTTGACTGGGGACGTAAAGATGATACCCAGAACTGCAAAAAGTTGTGTATTTCACTATGAAATAGAGATGATTCACCCTTTTGAAGATGGAAATGGTAGAATGGGAAGATTGTGGCAAAAGATGTTATATTGGCTAATTGGAATCCATTATTTAGTTGGATTCCCATTGAAACTATAATATATGAAAATCAACAGCGATATTATAAGGTTTTAGCGCAGGCAGACAGAAATAATAATTCAACAGTATTTATTGAATTTATGTTAGGGTGTCATATTAGAAACGCTACTAGCGTATAAGGAACCTGATGATAAGATAAAAAGAACTGTCTAAAGCAGAACAGGATGTTTTGAAAAATAAAAGAATACTTGAAAATGAGAAAATATTACTGTGGTAGCTTGTAGAATTAATCGAAAAAGTCTAAGCCAACTGTTAGAAGGTATATTTCGAAATTTGTTGAGTATGAGCTATTAGAATCTTATGGAGAAAATAAGGATAGAAGATATTCGTTGAAAAATAAATAAAAAGATATCAGAGAAAGTATGAAAATAGATGCTAGATTCTGATTAATGCCTGATATCTTCTATTTTTATTTGATTTTTCTTCTCGTAAAAGAAGTGTACTATCGAAATTACTAATCCAAGAATAACTATATAAATCACTTGAGAAAAATACTAATGGTGCAAAGTGATTTTTCAGGATAAATATATTAACTCCACACCTATAATTGCAGCGATACTTAACATAGAAAGTAGTGCAACTTTATATTTGTTGAGAGGTAAGCTGACTTTGGCAACCATACATAATCCATTTATTAACGCAAGAAGGAAACAGATGAATTTCGCTTGTGAATTGTCTGTGATAGCAAAGTTTGTCAGTAGTACTGTAGCTACTAAAATACCACCACCGATTGCAGCGTTTGTTAGTATATCCTTCATGAAGTTATTGCTTACTTTTTCCTTATTCGCTTCAAAAGTTAGGAAGAAGGATGGAATACCGATTGTTATCGCTGAAATTATCGTGAACTGAATCGGAATAAATGCAAACTCCAAGGCGAAAATTACACTAAGTATTGAGAAGACAATCGAGAAGAATGTCTTAGTTAAGAATAGTGAAGCCACCTTTTGAATGTTATTAATAACACGACGTCCTTCCATAAGAATATCGTAGAATACTCCGAAGTCATCTGTTAAGAATACGATGTTTTGATACACTTTTTGCAGCAGTAGCACCATTCATAGCAAAGCTAATATCAGCTTTCTTCAAGGCAAGGACATCGTTAACACCGTCACCACTCATAGCGACAGTATTACCGGCTTTTTGTAATACGGCTACCATTTTCTGTTTTTGTTCAGGGGTAACACGTCCGAAAATGTCATTCTCAAGAACAGTTTTCTCAAACTCCTCATCAGTCACTTTAGTCATATCGATAGCCTTAGCATCTTCTTTGAAACCAGCTTTCTTAGCGACACCGTACACGGCTATATGGTTATCTCCACTGATTATTTTTACTTCAACACCTTGAGACTCGAAGTATTTGAATGTTTCTTTTGTGTTTTCTTTTATTTCATCAGATAGAACTACATGGCCTATAAGTTTCATATTAGTAGGGATGTTTGTACTGTCTTCAGTATAGGCTAATGATAAAATTCGATAACCTTCTTTTTCAGGTTCTCGTAATATTCATCCATTTTTATCTGAGAAACCTAAAAATTCATATGCTCCGAAGAAATATGTTCCACTGTTTTTTAGTTTTATAAATGAATATTTATTTTTACTAGAAAAAGGCTCCTAATTCCTCTACATCCCACTGTTTTTCACATGTTAGATGATTCTTTAAAGCTTTAGATGTCGCATTTTCATCATCGAAGTATGCAAGATAGCTTGATAATTTCTCTGCAACTTCATCATCAATTTCTACAACATTCATATTACCCGTAGTGATAGTTCCTGTCTTATCGAAACAAAGAACATCAACTCTAGCAAGAGTTTCCACGCAGTATAATTCTTGAACTAGAACTTTCTTTTTAGCAAGTTTCATCGCAGCAACCGCAAGAGATACGCTGACAAGAAGTATTAAACCTTCTGGAATCATACCTACTAAAGCTCCAGCACTACGTAGGGACTATTTCTACATAACCACGTCCTAGACTAGCACCACGGATGTATAGCATAATTGCGACAGGTACTAATAGAATAGATATAACTTTTAAGATTTTATCCATATAGTCACGAAGTTTAGATGGATATTTCTTAAATTCTTTAGTGCTTTAGCAAGCTTTATTGATATAGCTATCTTCACCAACAGCAATAGTTCTTACTAAACAACTACCACTTACTACGTTGCTACCACTCATTACTTTTATCGTTAGCAGTTTTAAAGATATTGTCACTTTCACCAGTTAGCAGTGATTCATCGACCTCGATACTACCTTCGATAATTTCAGCATCAACAGGAATCTGATCGCGAGATTTTAAGTGTAAATATTCTCCAAGGACGATTTCTTCAGAATCTATATTTATTGTTTCATTATCACGATTTACTCGGTATTTACTTCTACCTAGCAAAACTCAACTTCTCAAGGGCATTTTTCGAACGAAACCTCTTGAAAAATACCAATTGCAGTATTTATAGTAATTACACCTAAAAACAACTATATTTTCAAATCTAAGTGTCGTAGCTATAAATGCTGCTAATACCAAGTTCATAGCATTGAAAAAAGTAAAAATATTAGAAACGATAACTCTTTAGTAGTTTTATAAGGTTTAATTTCACTAATATATATCGCTTTAGTTACTTCTTCACTAGTCAAATATTTCATTCTACCTCCGCTATAACTATATTTTTAATTAGTTTCTATTTTTATCACACTTTTAGTATAGTTTGGAAAATTAAAGGATGATGTATTAAAAATATAGTGGTAGCCATGGTTAACTGATATTGAGCCCTATTAGAAAATAATATGAATAATTAAAAACATTATATCTATTAGTTAATTTTACTTGTATATCTGAATATTGATTTTGATTTTTCAGAAATTATATGTTAAAATATAGAAATATACTTAAATATACTCAAAAAGATAGAGATGAAGAAATGACGCTGGCTAAAAACAGCAGTAAGTGTGCTGAGTGCAGCATTACTACTAGGAAATATCAGTACATTTAATTATGGAGTACCATCAAAGATAACATTAGCTCAAGAAGAAAAAGACGAGCTATCAAATGTTTCAAAAAGTGAAGAACATAAGTTTCAAAAATGATGATAAGGGTAAAAGTTATTGTTAGTTAAAAGGTGATGTCGATCCTAACAAGTTAAAAACCAAAGAAGGAATTAAAGAAGTTACAGAATCAACAAAAGCACCTAGAGAAAAGGCATTAAAAGATATTAAAGATAAAGGTATCGAGGTATAAAAACTGTTTGAGTACGATACATTGATGAATGGTTTTGCTTAGAAACTACATTCTCGAATGCTAAAAAATTCAAGAGTTGGACTTTGTAGATACTGTTGAAATGAGTGTAGCTACAATAAACCAGAAAATGTAGCAAGTGAAGAAGAGAAGAAAGAAAGCACGGAAGCTAATGATTTTTCTAAAAGCTTTTAGACAGTTATAATCTTATTAATATACAACCTCTTTGGAATAAAGGATACAGAGGACAAGGAAAGTTGTCGCTGTATTAGATTCTGGACTTGATCCCAATCATCCAGTGCTTAGATTATCAGATAATTCAAAATCTAAATACAAATCTAAAGAAGAAATTGAAAAAAATAGAAGAGGTATAGACTACGGAAGTGGTATAGTGAAAAATTACCATTTGCATTTAACTATAACGACTGGAATAATGATATTAAACAAAGTGCATATAAATCACATGGGATGCACGTTGCAGGGACTGCAGTAGGTAATCTAAGGAGAAATTCACAAATGGTGATTACGTAAACAGGTATAGCACCTGAAGCACAGTTAATTTTATGTGTATTCTCAGATACTAAAAATGCTGGAACAGAGTCTTATATTTATACAAAAAGCTATAGAAGATGCTATTAAATTAGGGTGCAGATACTATAAATCTAAGTTTAGGTTCACCAGCTGGTTCAGTAGTAGAAGTGGGTGATGGTTTAGTTCGTGCAATGGATGTCGCGAAAAAAGCCGGGGTTAATATAGTCGCAGCGGCAGGGAATAATGCATTCTTTGCTAGTGGGCAAACAAACCCAAGTGCAGCTAATCCTGATTATGGAACTGTAGGAAGACCATCGGTTTCTGAAGATGCGATTTCTGTAGCGAATATAAGCAACAGTGTTCTTAACAGAGAAATAGCGAATATCGAGCAGCTTAAAGATAATGCTGATTTTGATAATGGAAAAATGCCAATTTTTAGTTATACTAAACAATTTGAGAAAAAAGCATATGACTATGTATATGTTGGAGTTGGTAAAGCAGAAAACTATGCTGACAAAGATTTAACTGGGAAAATCGCCCTTATTCAACGTGGTGGTAATAGCTTTGAAGAAAAAGTTAAATTAGCTAAACAGTACGGAGCAGCTGGAGCGGTAATCTACTTCAATGAAGGAGACACAATCTACAACTTAACGTTAAATGGTCAGGATAAAGATTTCCCTGTAGTAACAACATACTATAAATTTGGTAATGAACTTTCTACTCATGAAGGAGAATATAAAATAACATTCAATGGAACATGGGATAAACAAGACAATCCTAAAAAAGGTGAATTGATGAATCTACTGGTTGGGGAATGAGTGTTGATGGATACTTAAAACCTGACGTAACAGCACCAGGAGGAGATATCTTATCATCTTATAATGATGGAAGATATGGTCTTGATAGTGGAACAAGTATGGCTTCACCACATGTTGCGGGAGCTATAACTCTTGTGAAACAAGTATTATCAGAAAGATTCCCGAACTTAAGTGCAGAAGAAATTCAAGGATTAGCGAAGAGATTAATCATGAGTACAGCAAATCCTCAGGTATACTCTGATGGTTACACAACAGCATATAGATCACCACGTCTTCAAGGTGCAGGTTTAATAGATGCGAATAAAGCAGCATATGGAGATCTTTATGTGACTGGAGAAAACAACTACGGAAGTGTTTCTCTAGGAAATGTTGGAGATAAATTTACTTTTAAATTAGTATTACACATCTATCAGATAAAGCTCAAAACCTACAATATGCGGCTCACCTTACTACAGATAATTATTATGGTGAAGATGCTGGAGTAGATTGGAATGGCAAACTCATAATGACTCCTAAGAAGTTGTTGACAACTGATTGGGCTACTGTAGAAGTTCCAGCGAAAGGTGAAAAAGAGTAGAAATTACTGTTGATGCTGCAAGTTTCAAAGAAGAACTAGAAAAAGTATTCACTAATGGATATTATCTAGAAGGGTTTGTAACTTTCTATGATGAAGAAAGTGCATTAAAAGCTAATATTCCATTTGTAGGATTTAAAGGTCAGTTCCAAAAATCTACCAGTATTAGAAAAACCAATTTATTCTATGAGAAAAATGGAGAAAAACCATCATGAGTATGGTTATACTTCTAACCCTAATAACTGGGATTCATTAACAGAAATGAACTTCACAGGAGTGTTAACAACTTATAAAAGAAGATAAAAAAGATAAGAGAACACTAGCAGGAGCGTATGTTAATCCTGTTACTGGTGAAAGATTCTTTACTGATAAAATTTTCTTCTCACCAAATGGTGATGAGAATTATGATGAAATAGGAATGAGAGGGGTATTCTATCGTAACTTCGAAAACTTAAAACTTTCAGTATATGCTAAGGATGATGTAGAACGTAAGAATCCACTTTATCAAAATGGTAATGGTTCAGGTAATAAGAACTTCTTTAATAATACTGGTAAGAAATATACGTCTCTAACTATGACAAACTGGAAAGGTGTTGACAATAACGGTAACCCTCTTCCTGATGGAGAATATCAATATGTAGTTTCTTATAGTGCAGCAGTAAGTGGTGCAGATATGCAAGAGACAACATTCAATGTAGTAATCGATAGAAAAGGTCCGAAAATCACAGGTGCTAACGGTGGTTACTATGACGAAGCAACTCGTAAATTCACACCATATCCAGTACTAGAAGATGAAGTGAGTATTCTACAAAAAATTAAGCTACGGTAAAATACTATTGCAGCAAATGAAGATGGAAGTTATACAATTCCAGAAGGTGTAGAATTAAAAGATCTTACTTTTGAAGTGAAGACTTTTGCAGATAACAAGGATAGTATATTTATCAAATGTTGAAGGTAATGGTAAAGGGAAGCCTAGAAGTAGAAGTTAAGAAAGGTGATGGAACTGGAAACAATTCACGTCGTCTGCGTTATAGATCACTAATGAAAAAGGTGAAATTGTAGGGGAAGACTTCTCTAGAAATAAACGTACATACCAAAGCATCACTATCTCGTAAATATACTGTTGAAGCTAGTAATGGTAGATGGAGAGTACAAAACTACTTACACCAGCAAAAAGTTGAATTGAAATAACAAAAAGATAAACCAACAAAAAGAGGTTGAATTCAGGGTAGATGAAATTAGCAGAAAATGCTACAGAAATTAGTTTCGACAAACAAGTTCCAGCAGGAACAAAAGCTATGCAGTAGCTCAAGACGGCACTAAAGTATTACTTCCCAAAAAAGTTTATATGGAAAAATGCCTTCCAGAAAAACTTGAGAAATGGAACATATACAATTCAAATAGGACACCTGAAGGATATACTCCGGCAGAAAACAATTTTGAATTAGTAGTAAAAAGATAGTACAATAAAAACAAGTTGTTCTGAATGTTGCAGAAAAGTAGCGAGTGTAGGAACTACTGAGAATTCTAACACAAGGTACAGTAGATTTTACTGAGAAAAACTTTACAATAATTACAAACTTGTTGTAACAGAACCAACTGCAGAAGAGAAAGCAAATATTCAAAAACAATTAACAGAAGGTAATGTAGACTTAAGCAAATATGATGTTGAATACTTTAACATTCATATTGTGATCCAACAGGAAAAGAAGTTAAAGTACCTGGTGATAGAGCGGTAACTTTAGATTTAGCGAAAGCTCCAGAGCGCTTCTTCCATGAAAAGATGGGAAATTAACAGCTGTAAGCAGTAGTCATTATGCTGATGGTAAGCTTACATTTACTACTGATAGCTTCAGTAACTCTGTAGCATTGACTCCGAAAAATGCTCCAGTTGAGAAAAAGTAGAAGTGAATAAAGCAGAGCTGCAAAAAGCAATAGAAGCGGATAAAACGTTAGACGAAACTAAAGAGTACAAAAATGCTACTATCGAAGCTAAGATACATACAACAAAGCATTAGAGGCAGCTAAGAAAGTTCTTGAAACAAATGCAACTCAAGAAGAAGTAAACAGTGCAGTAGCACGTCTAAAATGAAGCTAAAGTAACATTAGCTAATTCTCAACAACCAGAAGTGAAGAAAAGAAGTAGACAAAGCTAAATTAATTGAAAAATTAAAAGAAACTGGAAAAACTTCAAACTGAGGTTAAATTCAAAAATGCAGGACAAGATAAAAAGATAACTTCGTAAATGTTATAAAAAGAAGCGACAACAGTTCTTGATAACAAAGATGCAACTGTAGAAGAAGTTAAAGCAGTGTTAGAAAAATTACAACAAGCTGAAAATACTCTTGACGGGAAAGAAGTAGATGTTCCGAAAAAGAAGATCCAAGACCAGCGGCTGAAACACCTAAGAAAAGAAGATCCAAAACCAGCAGTTGAAACTCCGAAAAAGAAGATCCAAGACCAGTGGTTGAAACACCCTAAGAAAGAGGAGCCAAAACCAGTAGTTGAAGAACCTAAGAAAGAGGAGCTGAAACCAGCAGCTGAAGAACCTAAGAAAGAAGATTCAAAACCGGCAGCTGAAACTCAAAAAGAAGAGCCGAAACCAACACCTGAGGAACCTAAGAAAGAAGAAGGTAACAAACCTCAATCTGAAACACCAAAAAGTAGATAAGAAAAACTAAATGAACAATTAAGTCATTTAGCAGAAGTTAAAGAGAAAGATAGTTTTGAAAGTGCAAGTGCAGAAGATAAGAAAAGCTTATCTAGATGCAGTTCTAAAAAGCACAAGAACTATTGGCTCAGCAACAGCTACTCAAGAAGAAGTAGATAAAAGCATTAGAAGCGTTAAAAGAAGCTGAGAAAAAGTCTATAAAAATCAATCAAAGATATACTAGGTGGTTTTTGTTGGAAAAAGAAGCTAAGAAGGAAAAATGCATTTAATGTAGATGAAGATTTTCGGAAAAAGTTTCAAAAATCTAATTCACCATTAGCAAAAACAGGATTAGATATAATGCGACAGCTTACGCTGGCATAGCAGTTTTAGCCTTAGTAGGATTAACTGTTTATGTAAAAACGTCGTAAATAAAAATAAAAAAATATATCGACTTCATAAGTTAGGATTTAAACCCTGGCTACAAGTCGATTTTTTAGTGTTAATAAGTGTTTTTAGTAGAAATTTATAAAATAAGTACTTTTATATCTTAATGTTAGACAGGGAGTTTAATAAGGTATATAATAATAACCGAAATGGAGGAAGTATTTAGAATATGGAAAAACTAGATTATTTAATAAAAACACTAAATTCAGAAATAGAAATACCAGAAACGGAACAAGAAAAGAAAGATTTGTTTTAGATCATTAATGAACACATGGAAAGTATCGAAGTTACCGAGTGAATTCTATGAAGTTCAAGATGAGTATCTACAAGAGATTCTAAATGCTAAAGGAATAACAAGATTAGAAGATTTAACTGAAATTGATGAGAATATTTACCTATGGCAAGGTGATATTACAACATTGAAAGTAGATGCAATAGTTAATGCGGCGAACAAGGCTCTATTAGGATGTTTAATTCCGCACACAGATGCATCGATAATGCCATTCACACGCAAGCAGGACTACAACTTAGAAAAAGAATGCGATGAAATAATGAAAGCACAAGGAAGTTTTGAAAAAAATGGGACAAGCTAAAAATAACAGCTGGTTATAATTTGCCAGCTAAACATGTTATTCACACTGTCGGTCCAATAATTTATCGAGTGGTAGAAGATGATGATAAGGAACTTCTCGCATCATAGTTATAGAAATTTCTAAAAATTAGCTTTTAGAGAATAATCTTAAGAGTATTGCTTTTTGTTGTATAAGTACTGGAGAATTTAGGTTTCCAAACGATCTTGCAGCTGAAATAGCAGTTGTTGAGGTTAAGAAATTTTTAAGTGAAAAACCTAATGCTGATTTAAAAAGTAGTATTCAATGTGTTTAAAGATTTGGATAAAAAGTTGTATGAAGAACTGCTAGGTTAGGATAATAAAAAGAAGATTATAGGATTGTAATTCATCAAATTGATGTTGTTGTTCTATAATCTTCTTTTGTTTGATCTTTAATAAAAAGAATGTTTAATTATTTCTACGTTTAAATATTGAAAGTGCCAATAATTGATAAAGCTAAAGTTCCGATAATAGCTATACTTGAACTTGTTTCTAAACCAGTATTTGGTAAAAGTTTTTATTGTCTTGTGACTTGTTTTCTTTGAATTTAGTTTAGTTAGGGTTAGTAGGTTTTATCTAATTTTTGGTTTTTCTGAGTAGATTCTTTAGGATTTCCGAGTATTAGGGACTTCTAATTTCGGTTTGTCTAATACTGAGGATCGATCAGGATTAACTCCACCATTAAATTCAGGCTTTTTCTAATACTGGGGATCATAAGTTTGTATCCAAACTCAAACTCTGGTTTTTCCAATACCGGAGTGATCAATAGGGTTAGCACCACCATTGTATTCTGGTACATCATTGACTGGAGAATCTTTTTGGAACCTCGTGTACAGGTGAAACTGTAGAATCTAACTATATTGATAAACTCTATTAATAACTGTTTCTTTTTGGGCCTTGTTTGTAGTTAATTATCCTAACGATTTCTTTAGAATACCTTTTTCTTTGTTAACTAAAGGTGCGTCGGGACTCTTCATTCTTACTGCTGTAATTCCATCTTTATCAGTGAATTTTTCAGCGAATGGGAACTGTTCGATGAAACTTTTGTTTATAGTTTCGCCTCGTAGTTCCTGTAGTGTTATCTGCTGCCTCTACTACAGTAGAGAGTTAAGCCAAAACCCTAATGCAATTGCCAATGTGCATTTTGTAAAATTATTTATCTTCATAAAACCACCTCATCTATATAATTGTAACTTTAAAATAGTTTAACAATCTAGAAGTTAACGTTTTCACTTCTATTTTTAATTATATCACTGTAAAAATTTGAATTCAAGAAATTGGCTAGACTACTTATATAAATAGTGAAATATGTTAGATAAAACTTACTAGTACGTGTCTTTTTATGTATAGAAAATATGATATAATAGTAAGTGTAATAGATATTGTAAAAGTAGTGAAGGAAGGAATAATTAAAATAAACTAACTAGAATTAGATAGTTAGTCGAAAGGTTATTAAGAAATAAGACATGAATAGAATAAGAAAAAAAGTATAATAGAATATTTAAGGAAAGTTTTTATTGAATATAAGTTAGAGAGTTTTGAAATTAGTGAAGAGGAACTGATGGAGAAAAAGCGAAGATACAAGATTTTTATTAATTTCATTAAATCGGGAAAGATAAAAGATTACAACGAAGAACAACTACAAGCTAGATTTGCTACTGAGGTCTTCGAAAAACTCTAGGCTATAAAAATAGTTTTAACGAAACTTGGGAATATGAATTAGAAAGAAAACTGATGTAGATGGACAGAAGCCTGACATAGTTTTAGGAGAATTTACTCTGATAAATCCAAAGTTATGGCTGTAGTTGAATTGAAAGATTTTAAATACTATGATTTAGATAAAAAAACAAAACCGCGTAGGTGATAAAAGAACACCAGTTGAGCAAGGATTTGGCTATGCTCCTAAATTTGGAGGGAATTGTCGTTGGGTTTTAATAAGTAATTTCAATGAGATTCGTTTATATGATAAGAATGATGAAAAATCAATACGAGAGATTTTATATTGAAGACCTTGAAGATGATTTTTGAGTTCAAAAGATTCTTGTATTTATTATCAAAAGAAAAATATTCTTGAGAGAAAACTAGATAACTTAATAGATTTTAAAAATTAAAGAAGAAGAAAAATTGAGCGTGAATTTTTATACTAAGTATAAAACAATACGAAGTAAGATAGTTTCACAGGTTATAGAAGATAATAGAACATATAATGCTGATGTTCTTTATCGAAAAATCTCAGAAATTACTAGATAGATTTTTGTTCATAGCTTTTTTTGTGAGGATAAGAATATAATACCAGCGAATAGTTATAAAACTATGGTGCTTAGTTCTAATGAGAATGTAACTAAACATGAATTATTTACTATGTTGTGTAGCAATATTGATAAAGGGAATAAGAAAAAGGAATTAATAAATTCAATGGTGGATTATTCAAATATGATGAGATATTAGATGATTTAGTGTTAGATGATGTTATATTTACAGAACTAATAACACTTGCAGACTATGATTTCAAGACTGATGTCGATGAGAATATTCTTGGACGTATTTTTTTGAACAGAGTATTAGCGATTTAGAAGAATTGAAAAATGATGCTCTAGGTATCGAGACAGATAAGAAAAAGGTAAGAGAAAGAAAGACGGCGTATTCTATACACCTAGTCGTATAACTAGAGGAATAGTCGAAAAATCTATCGGAGAATATCTTAATGATAAAAACTTGAATTAGGTTTTGAAAATTACCAGAGTTAACTGATGAAAACATTGAAACACAACGAGGTTTAAGTGTTAAAGCTGAAAAACACCTGACTTTTTGGCGTGAATATCGTAGTAAGGTATTAAGTATTAAAGTTATCGATCCAGTGATCTGGGGCGTTTTTAATCGCAGCATATGATTATTTGAAGAAAGAACTTGATGAAATTAATGATCGTATTGCCGATCTTAAAGGACGTACGCAAGAACTTTTCGATGGTGATGAGATGTACGATGCTAGCCTTGAGAATGAATATTTAATCAAATGTTTATATGGTGTTGATTTAAATCCAGAAAGTGTTGAGATAAGTAAATTGTCACTATGGCTTTAGAACATTAACTAAAAGATAAACCTTTAACAAATCTAGATGATAATATTAAGAGTGGGAACTCAATTACAGAATTTGATTTTTCATGAAGAATTTTTCAGAAGTCTTCGCAAAAGGTGGATTTGATGTGGTTATCGGAAATCCACCGTATGTAAGACAAGAGAGACTCAAAGATATAAAAAAACAATTTTAGAGGAAAAATACTCTACTTACTATAGGAACAGTAGATTTATATTGTTATTTTTATGAACTTGGAATACGACTTCTAAAAATAGGTGGTGTTCTTGGATACATAACATCTAATAAATGGCTTCTGAATCAACTACTGGTAAAAATATTCGAAAAATGTTAAATGAATATTATATTATGAAATAGAAGATCATGGGAAAGTTAAAATATTTGTAGATGCTGGTGTTGAAACAAATATTATAATAGTTAAAAAGATAAGTCGTCAAAATCCACAAGTTAAAATTGTTCTGACTGAAGAAAACAATAAAAATATTTGAAACTAATCAGAGTAATTTTTAATGAAGATGGTTATTTATTCTTAGATAATCGACTATTAAAAGTAAAGGATAAGGTAGATACTATTGGAAAACCATTAGGAGAGTGATGTAGAGATAAATAGAGGTGTTTTAACAGGTTTAAATGACGCCTTTATAATCGACAAAGAAAAATATAATGAATTAGTAAAAAGATCGAAAAACAAAGAAATCTTAGTACCATTACTGAGAGGGCAAGATATAAGAAGATATGAGATTAATTATAAAGATTTATATTTAATAAATACACATAATGGTTATAAATTGAATGACAAGAAGATTCTGAGATTAAAATAGATGATTATCCTAGTATAAAGGAATATCTAAAATGAGTTTGAACCTGCACTGTCAAAAACGTGGAGATAAAGGGAAAACACCATATAACCTTAGAAATTGTGCATATTTAAAAGATTTCTTTAAAGAGAAAATAATGTACGCCGAAATTGCGCCAGGAGCCAGTTTTTACTATGATGAAGAGGGATATATAACTAATGATACCGGATTTATTATGATAGGAGATAAATTAAAGTATTTATTAGTAATGTTAAATTCAAAATTTGTAGAATTTGCATTTGAAGCATATTATGTAGGGCAAAAAGCAGCGTCATCATTAAGATATAAGAAAGTTGCAATAAAGTAAACTACCTATCATAGTCCCAACTCAAGAACAAGAAGATTATCTTACAAATTTAGCTGATAAAATGCTAGAGAGTAAGGAAAAATTATCTAAGCTAAATAAATTGTTAGAATTAGCGGTAGTTGATAAAAACTATGAAATGCAATTAGAATTAAAAGAAAAGATAGAAAATTTAAACGAAGAAATCCTAGATACAGACTATGCTATTGATAGTTATGTCTATGATATGTATGGTATAACTGCAGAAGAACGAGCGTTGATTGAAGGATAAGATTTTAGATAAGGTAAGGAGTATTTATGGCGAAAAATAATAGTTCACAGATTTCTATTTTTATAGACAAATATGTTAAATTTAAAAATCTTTAATAGTTCCTATAGTATAGACTATAAAGAAGAAGAGTTAGCATTTTCTGAGTTTGAAAGTAATTGAATCTAATCTAAAGTACTGGGAAGAAAAAGTTTAGAATCAGAAATGTATATAAATACGCAATATTTGAAATATATGGTATGAAAGTATAAAGATCTTAAAAATTATTTGGAAGATGAAGATGAACTTATAAAGGAAAAAAACTTTTATACTTTTATATACAATAATTTTCCAACCAACTATACTTCACTATCAGATGAGTTAAGATTATATACATTTAATATAGCAAGTCCATAGATAAAGACAATGGAATAGCTATGATTCGAATGTTTATTGATTATTATCTAAATAGTTGGGCGGAAGACGACTTATCTGATGCAATTTTAAATTATGTATCTATAGAAAAAGATAAGAGTCAGCTGGGGAGCTATTTGAATAGTAGGTATAATTATGACTTGATTCCAGCATTATTTGTATTGAATACAGAGTTAAGAAAAGAAGACTTACCTTTTAAAGATTTTCAAAAAGAGGTTGTGAAACCAGTAAGTGAAGAAGTAAAGAAACTAGATTCTCAAATTAAAGGTAAATATGAAGAAACAACAATACTCATAAACAAACATAAAAATGAAATAGATGAATTTAAGACAAAAATTAATGAGTGGAAAGATGATAAAGAAAAACAAATAGAGACATTAGAGGAGACTTACAAAAGTAAATTGCAGTTAGAGGCTCCTGAAACATTATGGGAGAGTAGAGCAGAAAAATATAGGGAAAAATCAGAAAGATGGATATGGTGTTTACTTGCTTTCATAGTGGGATTGTTAGCATCTGGAGGTTTTTGTTATCAGTATTCATGATTATTTCGTAAGGAACAGAAAAGGAAATACCATTTATTTCTAAATCTTTTATCTATGTTGCATTAATATCTTTCCTAATATATATTATAAGAATTATTATTAAAATTATAGTTTCAAGTCAACATATGTCAATGGAATATGAACAAAAAGGCAGCTTTTAACAAGATTTTTATCAAGCATTAATTCAAGATGGAAAAGAAGTAGATAAGGAAGAAAAATTAATAATTTTTAATGCTTTTATTTAGAAAAAACAGACACAGGATTAATTAAAAGTGATAACTCTAGTGATACTGATGCATTATTAAGCCAATTTTTCTAAATTAGTGAAGTAGTTAAAGTTATATTTATAAGTAATAGACCTCAAAAAAATCATTTTAAATCTTGAGGTCTATTGTTTTTTTATAAAGTTATTAAATTCTGAAAATAAGATGTTGTATATATTATCTAACAAAACTTTTGATTTAAATATAGATTTGTGTTAAAAATAAAATCATAAAAGAGAGAGCTGTTTTAAAGACGGTGACCTTAGTTATTAGTTATGAAATAACCATCTTAACTCGGCCAAAAGTTTAAAGATGGTTATTTTTTCATCATATAGTAACTAATAGCTACAACTAAGGTCAAGAGTGCAATTACAAAAATCGCAAAAATCTACCAATAGTTGGATAGCTTCGTACTGTAGACATTTTCTACTCCTTTCTTCAAGATTTTAGTGTATGCAGAGCATAGCACCATCCCCTTTCATATGAAGTAGCCACCATCTTTATCGGAAGTACTAAACTCCTAACTTCTCTCTCCAGTTTTGATTATATCAGAAAATAAAATGGGTTACAAAAGAAAAATGAGGTGATTTAAAAAAATATTTTTAAGACTAGTTATAGGTTACGAATAACCACCTATATAATTTCTCAAATTTTCTAAATAATTCAGTATAAATTTTACTGGTGTTAAAAATAAAAATCATAGAAGAGAGAGCCGTTTTCACTGATTTTACTAATAATTTCTTAACACACTATGTTCATAGAAATTATAGTAGTCATAGTAGAAATTAGTCGTAATATTTTTCTTCAGTCTATGACTTTGGAAAAATCACGACTAATTTAAAAAGACGGTGACTCGTATCTAAGATTATACTAAATAACCATCTACTGAGTATAGTCCCCAAAATTTGGACAAATTTTGAGGGGCTATTTATTATGAAAATTAACAGATGAAAAATAAGATAGAAATGTATAGACTTAAGAAAGAAGGGTACCCAAACAAAGAATGATATAAAAAGTTTAAAAATAAATCTTAGTAATGTGAACTACATAATTAGATTAGCTGATTTACATGGTGAGCTAATACTGATTAAAGGGAAAAATACATATTATCCACCACGATTAAAAACTAGATATAATCAATGAAGTATTTAATATTTGGAAATTCTATACACGCTTACTTCATTAAAAGTACGCATTACCAAATCATGGTTTACTATGTAATTGGATTTTCAAAATTTAAAGAAAACGGGTATAATATACTAGAGAAACCGAAAGGAAGACCTAGTAAGATGAAGAAAAAAATAATAAAAATATTGAAAATAAAGAATTATCAAAGAGTTGAACAATTAGAGAAGGAACTTGAGTACTTACGTGCAGAAAATGCAGTTTTAAAAAGTTGAGGGAGATAAGGTTAAAACAATCTCAAACGAAGAGAAAACAAAAATAGTAGAAGAATTAAAGAAAACACATAAATTAAAATATACCATTAGAAATTTTAGGGCTTATCTCATTTATCATATTTAAAAATCCTTGACTAAATAGTTTGAAAAATTTGAAAATAACTGTAAGGAATGAAAGTCCCTAAAAGTAATAAAATTTACTGACTTTAAAGTTTAAAAACACTAAACAAAAATAGCTTAATATTTTGTCCAACTTTTTGGGTGCAGTACCAACTCATTATGAGTAAAGAAGCTTCTTATATATATAAATAAAAAGAGGAGTAAGAATTATTATCTATTTTTGTATATTTTAGTTTAGGAGATTTGTAATTCTTTTAATTAATTTTTAATAAATGGGAGTATAGTTATGAGTATCAATTTACATAAGGGGTGTAATATAATAATTTAAAGATAATGGAGGATTTTTCCAATGAAAAACATAGCATTTTAAATGATCCGTTCCTTAATAAAGGAACTGCCTTTACACAGGAGGAGCGAAAGGAACTAGACCTTATTGGGTTATTGCCCTCTATGTTCAAACTATTGAAGAACAAGCGGCACAAACCTATGCGCAAATGCAAAACAAAAGTAAATGATTTAGAAAAACGTCTATTTTTGATGGAGATTTTAATACAAATCGTACGCTTTTCTATTATTTATCTCTCTCAACACTTAGAAGAGTTCAATCCAATATGTATGACCCAACAATTGCAGATACTATCGAGGGTTATAGCGATCTTTTGTTGAGCCACAATATGCAGGATATCTAGATATTAATCATCCTGAAAATATAGAAGAAACTCTTTAAAAATGCAGCAGATAACCGTGATATACGTCTAATAGTAGTTACTGATGCAGAAGGTATGTGGGGATTGGAGATTAAAAGTGTAATGGAGTAGATATTTCTGTGAGGTAAACTTATGGTTTACACAGGAGCGGCAGGAATCGATCCTTCTATGGTTCTTCCGTTAGTTATTGATGCAGGAACAAATCGTGAGGAATTACGTAATAATCCGAATTATCTAGGTAATCGCTCATGAACGTGTACGAGGAGAGCGATATTATGAGTTTATTGACCAATTCGTCCAAACTGCTGAACGTTTATTCCCTAAACTTTATTTACATTGGGAAGACTTCGGGCGAATGAATGCGGCGAATATACTGGAAAAATATCGAAAAAACATCCCAACATTTAATGATGATATTCAAGGGACAGGTATCGTAACTCTAGGAGGTATTTTTGGAGCTATGGATATTGCAGGTGAAAAATTAGTTGACCAAGTATATCTTTGTTATGGTGGGGGAACTGCAGGTGCAGGAATTGCATCACGTGTACTACGTGAGATGGTAAGTCAAGGGTTATCTGAAGAAGAAGCATATGAACGTTTCTTTATGGTAGATAAACAAGGGCTTCTCTTCGATGATATGGATGATTTAACTCCTGAACAAAAACCGTTTGCTAAAAACCGTGCTAATTTTCCAAATGCTGATAAATTAACAGATTTATTAGAAGTTGTTAAAACTGTTAAACCAACTATTCTAGTAGGAACTTCGACACAGCCGAATACTTTTACTAAGGAGGTAGTCGAGCTATGTCAAAAATACTGAGCGCCCATGTATATTTCCGTTATCAAATCCTACTAAATTAGCAGAAGCATCATGAAGATTTCGATTGTTTGGTCTGATGGTAAGCGTTTGTAGCAACAGGTATTCCTTCTGATAATGTTATATATAAAGGTGTGGAGTACATTATTGGTCAAGCTAACAATGCCCTTATATATCCAGGGTTAGGGCTTGGAGTGTTGGCATCAGAAGCTAGCCTTTTAACAGATGAAATGATTGGTGCAGCGGCACACTCATTAAGTGGAATTACAGATATTACTAAACCTGGAGCTCCAGTGTTACCTCCGTTCAAATATGTTGCAGATGTTTCTATTAAAGTAGCAGAAGCGGTTGCTAAAAAAGCACAAGAACAAGGATTGGCTCGAGCTCAAGAAAAAGATATGGCGAAAGCGGTTCGAGATTTTAAATGGATTCCAAAGTATAAATAATTAAAAAGAACAGATTGTTGACAAAACGACCAAAATATCAATGAACATATTGATGTTTTTGGTCGTTTTTCAAAAAAAATTAGCCTTATGACTAAAGCATCAGTAGTATTAAGAGATGATTATACCTCCTTAGTGCTATTGTTTCATATTTTGAACGCAACAAGACAACCAAGCGTGCACGACTGTACTTTTGGCTTTACCTCTATATTGCATATCTGTATCCATGATTTTTGTTTGAATCTGCAAAGCTACGTTCTATTGTTTCTTTTTCTTCTCTTATACAACAGTTTTTCCTCTTTTGATATACGTCTTAACCTAGCTTCACCATAATAATCCGCATTTATATGGCGTCTTACTATTTTCTTCTCGTTTTACTCATCACTTTTTATATTGTTTATATCCAGTTCTATCTATACTTTCTGTATCAAATATTTCTCCTGTTCGTTTATCCACATATATATCTTTTTCTGGTAAAATATTTGAAATATTTTTATCTTTTTGATTTGAGAATCTTCATATCCTATTACTGAAAATATATATCTAATTGTTTTAGTATGTCTAGAGAATAATATCCGCTATCTAACGCAACTTTTCCTAGTGTTAATCCGAAAATCTATCTGATTTAATCTATCTATATATGGACCACTATCACGAACGTTTCATAGGTTATATGGCAATCTATAATTATATTGTTTTTCCCATCGACAGTTCTATGGTCTAAATACATAAAACCTTCTTCTTTATGGTCTCTGTGATAATATCCACTATCCGGATACGGTAGATGTTAATTTTCTGCTTTTTACAACTTGTTCCTCTTTGTACTCAAAAGGCTTTTTCCTTTTTGTTTCTCTCTTCATTTATTTCTTTTTCTAAATCTAATTTTCTATATTTTGTAGTTACTTCAACTTTGAATTTCTTTTTATTTGCGTTGGCTTTAATATGTTGAATCGGTAAAAACTCACACACCTACTAGTTTCTTTTTCTATTGCTTTGATTTTACTATATTAATAAATATTTGTTCGAACACATCAGTTCCTTTGGAAACGTCGAATATAGTTTGTGAAAATGTAGAGTAGTGTGGAACTGGTTTTAGAAAATGGTATCCTAAAACCATCTAAATGCAGCATCTGTTTCTATTCTTTTTATTGTTTCTCTCGATTGATTTTATTCCATAGAAATCTTTAAAAACACATAATTTGAATAATACTACAGGGTCTAAACAATTTCTACCTGATGTGTGAGCTATAGTATTCTTCTGTCAAATCATAAATAAATTTAAAATCAATAGCTTTATCTACTTTTCTTAAAAATGATCTTTTCAGTACTATTTCTGATAATGTCATTAGTATTATTTCATCTTTGATATTTTCTACTTTATTAAACATACTAAAACCTCTCCTTTGTATACTTATATTATACCATTTTAAAGGATTTTATTTCGGTTAAAACAGGCTGTTGACCTGTTTGTCAACAGCCTGAGAAGTATCTTAACTCATTATGAGTAAAGATACTTTCAAAAATATAGATTTGTAAAAATTCTCCCAGTTATGCATACTCTAAATAATAGGGTCTAGAGTTTCCCTAAATCTGTAAGTCTGTATTCGACGCGAGGTGGCACTCTGGGAAAACTTCTCTTTCTATAATTTCTTTCTCCCTAACGAGCGAGGTTTAGCAGTTAATACTTTTTGGCTGACTCCATTAAGTGATTTTTAATTCTCCAAAACGTTTAGTACCGGTGAAATAAATCTCTTAAAATTAGTATCGTCCATCTGCAAAAATCTGTGTCGCTCTTTACTGCACGTTTCCAACCTTTATATAGTTTTCTGTTCATCTTTTTCCCATAGTAGGAAACGAATAATTTTTCCTGCTGTATTTAGATAGTCTCATCTAAGTTTTTCCAGTAACCAGTAGCAAGGCCAGCTAAAATGCAGCACTAATGCCATCGTCTCTAGATTTTTCAGCGACTGGGCCTTTTAACGCCTAGTATATTAGCTTGGAATTCTAGAAGATAATCGTTGTTAGCAGCTCCTCCATCAACTTTAAGAAGGGGTATTCTCACATTCGCATCAATTTTCATTGTATCGATAATATCGCGTACTTAGTAGGCGGCATAGATTGTAATGTAGCTTTACTAAATCTTCTTTTTGAAGTAGCACGCGTTGAGACCAAAGATGAGTCCCACGAGCATTTTGATTCCAATAAGGAGCACCTAATCCTGTAAAAGCTGGCACTAGGTATACTTCGTTGTTATTTTTAGAATTATAAGCTAATGATTCTGTTTCAGATGATTTTTAATTAAACGTAAACCATCTCGTAGCCATGAATGGCACTTCCTGCAAATAAAAACTAGATCCTTCTAAAGCGTAATAAACTTTTTCCATTTATTCCAAAACCAATAGTTGTTAACAGGTTGTTTTTGAAAGTTCCATATTTCTTCAGTATTCATGATAATAAATGATCCATATGCCGTATGTATTTTTATCATTCCTTTATCAAAGACAAGTTGTCCGAAAAAGAGCAAAAGCTTGTTGGTCTCGCAAGAAATCCGCTTATTGTAACTTCACCACCGTAGAAAATGATAGTCTATAGTTTTTCCGTATACTTCGAGTTAGATTTTACTTCAGGTAGTAGAGATGCTGGTATATTAAGAATTTCTAAAAATTTCTTTATCCCAAGTTAAATCTTTGATATTAAATAACATCGTTCTAGCTGCGTTTGTGTAGTCGGTAACGTGAGCTTTCCCACCTGTAAGTTTCCAAACTAGCCATGTATCTATAGTTCCAAACAGTAGTTCGCCATTTTTCAGCTCGTTGTTGAGCTCCAGGAACATTATCTAAAATCCAACGTATCTTAGTAGCTGAGAAATATGCATCAACTACTAAACCAGTTTGATGTATCATGTCTTTATAACCATCGCTAACAAGCTTATTTGCTATATCAGCACTTTGTCTACTTTGCCAGACTATTGCATTATAAATAGGTAGCCCAGATATTTTATCCCAAATGACAGTAGTTTCGCGTTGATTTGTAATACTGATACTGTTAATTTGATTCGGTTTTATTCCACTTTCGATAAACACTTCTGCGATTACTGATTGTATAGAGTTCCAAATTGCATTAGCATCATGTTCAACCCATCCAGATTGAGGAAAAATTTGCGGAAACTCTTTTTGACTACTCGCTATTATCTCTGCTTTCTTATTAAAAATTATCGCTCTAGAACTAGTAGTACCTGATCTATTGCCATTATGTATTTTTCATACTCCACCTCGAAATAGTTATGTCACTATTATATCATTTTCTAATAATGTTTGAAAGCTGAAGACAATGTATAATTGTGTATATTGAAAGTGGGGGATAGAGCAAAGAGAATAGATTATTACATAGCGTATTATTAGCGTTTTTCGTATTTTTATAAAATAGAGAAATGATAGTTTTTAAAAATAATTTATTATAAAAATAAAGGAGAAATACAATGAATAGTTTACAAATCTTTAGCGTTATTAGAGAAATTAGAGGAAAATGGGGTTTTAAAAAGAAAATTTAATACAGTAGCGCTTAAAAACAGAGGAACTTGCAAAACATATACGCGATCGTTTCGCTAAAGAACATGCTGATTTAGAAATTCGTAGACTTTTAGAAAAAGTTCATTACGCTAATACTTATGAGGATAAAGTACTTAAAGAGACAGCATTTTTAGTCGATGAAATTAGTGAATATGTTCAAACTTGAGTTGCTAATCGTGATTTTGTAGTTAGGTACTTCAAACACATTAATTATTAATCCTGCAATAGAGGCAACAGAATACAATTTTCCGTATTAATGGAAGTAGAAAGTTTAATCGAAAAACAGCTTCTTAGATTTACCTGAAGAAGAGGAATAATAATGAAAATTTTAATACTCGACAGCTAAAGAATTAAACAAAAAGCAACGCCGCAAGAAGCGTTAGAACTTAGTGAAAAAGTAATGAAATAGTTAGCTGAATTTGCTAAAACTTAGTGCTTCAGATTTAGCTAAAGTTTATAAAATTAAAAGAAGATAAGGCGATGGAAGAATTCTCTCGCTGGCAAGATATAAAATAACACAGCAAAAAGTTATAATACATAGACTATTCAATGGTTCTAATGTGTAGAAATATAGACGAGATAATTTTTGATGAAGCTGATAAAAAGAGGTATATAGAGAAAAATGTATTTATTACAACGTCGTTATATGGTATAATTGGTGCATGATTTCGATCCAAGAATATAGACTAGATTTTTACAAAATGTAAAAATCTTAGGAGAGTCTTTAAAAATTTCTATAGGAGCTAGTTATGATGAAAGTATAAAAGATGAAGATTTTGTTGTTTCATTATTATCTAGTGAATTTGAAGAAGTTTTTCAAAAGAATCAAAAAGAGAAATTTATTAAAATCAGCTTTATGGAAGAGAAAGAAGGAAAATTAAAAGTACATTCTACACTTTCTAAAAAGCAAAGGGTAAATTTTTAACAGAACTTGTAGAAAAGACAAAGTTTCATCAATAGAAGAAATGAAAACAAATACAGTTTGATGGATTCAAATTTAATGAAGAATACTCAGAAGAAAAAGTATTAGCTTTTATAGCAAAGAAATAATTAAAAATAGTGAAAATCAACTATGAAAGGAAAAACAATCAAAAAGGATAGAAAAGATGAAATTAGAAACTAAAACCAGTAAATTATATTACGGATTTCCAGTAATATTAATAGGATATAAAGATAAAAATGGAGATACAATGTGACAGCATGTAGTTCATCACTTACTTTTGGTGATAATGTGATTACAGTTGAAGCTTTCGACGGATAGTAATGCGGTTGATAATATCAAGGAGTATAGGAGTTTACCGTTAATATTCCTGCTCAACAAATACTAAGCAAGGTAGAGATTGCAGGTTTCCATTCAGGTCAAAATAAAAATTGGAATGGCAGATGATGACATGATGTACAGCGAAATACATCGATGCTCCAATAATGGATGAATGTATTTTATCGCTTGAGTGCAAAAGTAGAGAATATTTTAGAATATGGGAAGTATACGAATTTTGTAGCTTCTATAAAAACGTAAGAGTAGTCTGTGAGAATCTTTTAGACGAAGAAGGAAATATGAAATATACACAGTTTAATCCAATCTGCTTTATGGGTGATGATAATAGCGAGTGTATGAGATATTTCAATGAACAGAGTAAAAATCACGGAGAAAATATAGGGGTGTTCTTCAGAGACGACTATAATCCACTTTGCGGATAAAATTGATTAAACAAAATGAAAAATATTGAAAGAGAGGATATGAGTATGTATTACAATTTGCAAGTACATAGTGCTTATGATTTGTTGAACAGTACGATAAAGTATGAAAGTCTGTTTTGAAAATTATCAAGAGATAATCAAAAGAGTGTTGTTATTGTTGACCCGAATATGTACAGGGCGATAAAAAGCTCATAAAGAATCTAGAAAGCTGGAATTAACCTTATTCAAGGATTGAAGTAAGCTTAGGATACGGGATTGGTTTTCCTGAAATTCAATATATTGTGTAAATCTGAGAAGATGTTCTATAAATTATTAGATTTCTACTAAGTTTATGAATGGAGAAGAATGGACTGTAGAAAAACTTTCTGAGTGAGATGAAAGAATATAGTAAAGACTTTGTTTTAATAGTTGTTGATGGACTTAGAGATAGTATGGAATTTTCATACTTAAATAATCTTTTAGTAACTATGATTTTTACTTCGGTTTCAATGAAAGTTTTTCAAGTAGGTCCTTATAGTTTTTATGAAAATGTTGTTTATACGAAACCTAGTTATTATCTTAATAAAGAGAACTATCAGCAAGTCATTGTTAGCCGTGCTATTCGTGATAATAAAAATTAAATATACAGAACTGACAACTATTTCAGGAGATGAATTTGTAAGAGAACAAAGACTTTTGAAGAAATATTAGCACCAGGGTGATGAAGAATTACATTCGATTTTTAAAAAGTCATTTGAAAATCAGCAAAATATTGTTGATAAGTGCCAATATGAATTGAATTTTTCAGGCATCATCTTCCTAAGTATGTTTATGGAGAAAAGAAGATATATATTCTAAGTTTTCTTCTAAAGAGTACCCTACACTACTTAGTTCAAAAGGTGTAAAAAGAAAAGCTAGTAGGTAAAGACTTATATCTTTATAAAAACGCTATAGTTATGAGCTTAAGATTATTGATGAGATGGGCTTTAACGATTATTTCTTGATTGTTTATGATTTTGTGAAATATGCGAAAGATAATGGAATCCTAGTAGGAGCAGGACGTGGTAGTGCTGCAGGAAGTTTAGTTTGTTATTTATTAGATATAACTGAAGCGGATCCACTAGAATACAATCTTCTGTTTGAAAGATTTTTAAACAAAGAGCGTATATCTATGCCCGATATTGATATTGACTTCCAAGATACAAGACGTGATGAAGTTATAAAATATGTAGAAGAGAAGTACGGTCAGGATAAAGTTGCACAAATTATTACTTTACAACATTTCAATCGAAGAGTGCTGCAAGAGAATCGGCGAGAATATTGCAGTTTGATGAACAGACTTTAAAATTTATTAGTAGTAATATTAGTTCGACAAGAACATTGAAAGAATGTTATGAAATGTCAGAAGAGTTAAGGGCATTTATTAATAAGAGTAATATTAATAAACGTTGGTTTAGTATAGCGCTGAGTTTAGAAAACTTGCCGAAGAATCCATCGGTGCATGCAGCTGGGATAGTAATAAGTGATGATAAACCTTTGGTTAATTATGCACCACTTGCTGAATCAAATATGACGAAATATTTAACACAATGGACTATGGATGATGTTGAGAGTTGGTTTATTAAAAATAGACTTTTTAGGTATTAGATATCTTACAATGGTATCTAATATAGTTGAAGAAATAAGAAAAGAAAAATCCAACATTTGATATAACAAAAAGATGAGATTACAAAGATCCTAAAGTGTATGAATTATTTGCTAAAGGTAAAACAGAAGGTATCTTCCAATTTGAATCTAGTGGGATGAAAGAGAAATTAAATCTTTTGAAACCTACGGAGTTTAATGATATTGTTGCGATGAATGCTCTTTATAGACCGGGGCCAATGGCTCAGATAGAAGTCTATGTGCGTAGAAAAAATAAAGAAGAGCAAGTGGTATATCCGCATCCTCATTTAGAGAAAATATTAAAAGATACTTACGGGGTAATAGTCTATCAAGAACAGATTATGCTGATTGCGGTGAATTTCGCTCATATGAGTTTGAATGAAGCGGATAATATGAGAAGAGCTGTAAGTAAAAAGAAAAAAGAAGACTTAGAGTACTATGGACGTATCTTCGTAGAAAAGAGTGTTGCTGCAGGATACGATCTGCAAGTTGCCAAGAAACTTTTTGATCTTATTGTAACTTTTGCGAATTATGGTTTTAATAAGAGTCACGCTGTTGTATATAGTATGCTAGCTTATCGCTTGGCGTATTTGAAAGTTTATTATACTAAATACTTTATGACAGCTTTATTAAATAACGTAATCAGTAGCGAGAAAAATTAATGAGTATAAACAAGCAACTTAATAATCTAGGAATAAATTTAGTAAAAACCTGATGTGACAGAAGTTTATCAGAATTTTAGTGTTTATAAAAATGATATTGTATTTGCTCTAACTGCGATTAAGAATGTTGGATATAGAAGTGGATATGAAATAGTACAAGATAGAATAAATTTCGGATGCTATTTAGATATAGACGATTTCTTAAAACGTATGAATAAAAAGTAGATCATCAAGCGCAGTTTCTTTAGTCAAGGCAGGGGCAATGGATACTTTCGGTTATAATCGTGCTACGTTAATGAAGAAAGTAGATGATTATTGACTCAGATAATAGGCAGTATATAAATAATGTCTCGAGTTGCCTTATCTGCTGAGAGTGGATTAACGTTAAAAGTCGAAGAGGTAGAAGACTACCCGATTACAGATAGGATACAAATGGAAAAAGAAGTGACGGGAACGTACTTTTTAAAACATCCTGTTCAAGTTGAAAAAGAAAAATATTCTTATCTGCCATTACAGTATATAGGGAGCTGAGGTTAGCGATAGTTATGTGGAAATAATAACGAGAAAAGAAATCAGGACTAAAAATGGTGACTATATGGCATTTTTAACTGTAAATGATGGGAAAAATGATTATGATGTCACGGTATTTCCAAGTGTTTATAAGTATGCTAATGTATTATAAAAGTAGGAAGTTTTTGCGGTAATGACATTGAAAAACAACTTCGAAATGGTAGAGAGCAATATATATTAGAAAATTGCAAGTCTTAGAATTATAGAGAGTATTGTTTAAAGTAATATAAAAATCATTTACACTATGAGTTGATGAAGAAATATTAACACTTTTTAAGTGAGTATAAATCAGATACAGGTAGAGTTAAGGTTGTAGCATTACTAAATAACGATTCTAATAGAGGTAAAACGATATCAATCGAAAACGAACATGATTTTGTTCAGAAATTTTTGAAAAATTCCGAGAAAACGTATTAAAATAACATATGTGTAAGAAACAAAAATAATCAAACAAAAACAAAACAAAATTATGTTTTTACTAGAAAAAAATAACAAAAATATGATATTGTTGTTAAGTAAATTAAAAATAATTATTAACAAATACGAGGAAGGTAAGACTACATGATCGCAGTTTTAACAAGTGGTGGAGATGCACAGGAATGAACGCAGCTGTGCGTGCCGTTGTAAGAACAGCAATCTATAATGGATTAGAAGTTTATAGGTATATCAAGGATACAAAGGATTAGTAGAAACAACATTAAAAACTTGAAGTTGGAGATGTTGGTAACATCATTAACCGTGGAGGAACAATGCTTTACTCAGCTCGTCTTCCAGAATTCGCTAACCCAGAAGTTAGAAAAGGTGCTATTAAGAACTTAGAAGCATTAGGAATTGATGGACTAGTAGTAATCGGTGGAGATGGTTCATACCGTGGAGCTATGGCTTTAAGTAACGAAATGAATATCCAAACTATCGGAGTTCCCGAGGAACAATCGATAACGATATTTGTTGTACAGATTACACTATCGATTCGATACTGCGCTTAACACAATCGTTGACGCTATTGACAAAGTTCGTGATACAGCATCAAGTCACGAGGCGTGCCTTCATTATCGAGGTAATGGGTCGTAATGCAGGGGACTTAGCACTATTCGCTGGTATTGCTGGAGGAAGCGAAAGTCTTCTAATTCCAGAGAAAAAAGAAGATATTGAAGAAGTTGTTGCACGTATTAAAGCTGGTGAAGACCGTGGTAAAAAACACTCAATCATCGTTCTTGCTGAAGGTGTAATGGGTGGACAAGAGCTTGCTGCAAAACTTAAAGAACTTACTGGAGAAGAAGTGAGAGCAACTATTTTAGGACACATCCAACGTGGTGGTACTCCAACAGCACAAGATAGAGTATTAGCATCTCGTTTAGGTAACTATGCTGTTCAATTATATTAGCTGGTGAATCAGGACGCAGTAGGTATTCAAAAATAATAAACTAGTAAGTACTAGATTCCAAGATGTATTTGGTGATGTTCACAATGTAGACCTTTCAATCTACGAAGTTTCTAAACAACTTTCTAATTTAGTTGTAAAACGTTTTCTTTATATAAAAATAGTATTTTTCAAGAAAATATTTGAAAACATATTGAAAAATGAAGTTAAAATAGTAAAAGATAAAAATTAGAGGTATATTTATGATACAGAAAAACTAAAATAATTTGTACAATTGGACCCTAAGTCAGAGGATAAAAAGCAAAACTTACTGAAATGGTAGAATTAGGAATGAACGTGATGTCGTCTTAACTTCTCACACGGTGACTACTCAGAACACGGAGCAAGAATTCAAACTATTAAAGAAGTAAGAGAAGCTACAGGAACTAACCTAGCTATCCTTTTAGATACTAAAGGACCCTGAAATCAGAACTAACAACATGGAAAAATGATGCTATCATGTTAGAAACTGGAAAAGATGTTATTGTTTCTGACAGAAGTTCTAAGGAACTCCAGAAAATTCTCAATCACATATGGAGAACTAGTAAACGACGTTAAAGCTGGAGACACTATCTTATTAGATGACGGACTAATCGGATTAACTGTAAATAGCGTAGAACGTTGAAGCAGGATTAATTTACACTGCAGTACAAAAACGGTGGAGTGCTCAAAAACAAAAAGGAGTTAACGTTCAGGTGTATCTACAAAATTACCATGTATCACTCCAAAGATGAAGAAGATATCCGCTTTTCGGGATGTAAAAATGATATCGACTTCGTTGCTGCTTCATTCGTTCGTACTAAAGAAAACGTACTAGAAGTTGAGACGTATTCTAGAAAGAAGAAGGATGTGAACGTTCAAATCATCCCTAAAATCGAATGTCACAGCTATCGAGTAACATCGATGAAATTATCGAAGTATCTGACGGTATCATGATTACGCTCGTGGTGACCCTTTAGGGTTGAAGTACCGCTAGAAGAAGTACCAATTATGCAGACATCATTGCTAAATGTAATGCAGCTGGTAAATTCGTAATCACAGCTACTCAAATGTGAGACTCAATGCACCCACGTCCAACACGTGCTGAAGTATCTGACGTAGCTAACGCAATCTACGACGGAACTGATACAATCATGTTATCAGGAGAATCTGCAGCAGGTGCTACCCAATCGAATCAGCTCCGCACAATGGCTACAATCGCTAAACGTACTGGAAGAAATGCGAGATTACTCTCGTATCTTAAAAGATCGTTCTAAAAATCGTTTCTAAAGATATTACAACGCAATTGAGGTATCTATAGGATACACAGCTCTAAGCTTAGACTTACACACAATCGTAACTACACTGAATCAGGGACAAACAGCTAGATTAATTTCAAATACCGTCCAAACGCAGCTATCTTAGCTGTAACTCCAAGTGAAAAAGTTGCACGTGGATTAAGCTTAGTATGGGGATGTAGATGCTCAAATTTCTGAACAAGTTAAATCAACTGACGAAATGTTAGATACAGCTAAAATATCGCAGAAACTTCAGGGATACGCTAAAAAAGGTGATGCTATCGTAATCACTGGAGGTATCCAGTAAACACTTCAGAAGTAATGTTGGATCGACAAACTTCTTAAAAGTTTCAGTAATCGACTAATATTAAATATAAAATTAGAAGAAGTAGGATTAAGTCCTAAGCTATTTCTCAGACTGTTGACAAATAGGTCAACAGCCTGTTTTTAACTGAAATAAAATCCTTAAAATGGTATATATATAAGCTATACAAAGGAGGTTTTAGTATGTTTAATAAAGTAGAAAATATCAAAGATGAAATAATACTAATGACATTATCGAAATAGTACCTAAAGATCATTTTTAAGAAAAGTAGATAAAGCTATTGATTTTAAATTTATTTATGATTTGACAGAAGAATACTATAGCCACACATCAGGTAGAAATTGTTTTAGACCCTGTAGTATTATTCAAATTAGTGTTTTTAAAAGATTTCATGGAATAAAAATCAATGAGAGAAACAATAAAAAGAATAGAAACAGATGCTGCATTTAGATGGTTTTTAGGGATACCATTTTCTAAAACCAGTTCCTACACTACTCTACATTTTCACAAAACTATATTCGACGTTTCCAAGGAACTGATGTGTTCGAACAAATATTTATTAATATAGTAAATCAAGCAATAGAAAAGAAACTAGTAGGTGGTAATGAGTTTTTTACTGATTCAACACATATTAAAGCCAACACAAATAAAAGAAATTCAAAGTTGAAGTAACTACAAAAATAAAAGAAAATTAGATTTAGAAAAAGAAATAAATGAAGAGAGAAACAAAAAAGGAAAAAAGCCTTTTGAGTACAAAGAGGAACAAGTTGTAAAAAAGCAGAAAATTAACACTACCGATCCGGATAGTGGATATTATCACAGAGACCATAAAGAAGAAGGTTTTACGTATTTAGACCATAGAACTGTCGATGGGAAAAACAATATAATTATAGATTGCCATATAACTCCAGGAAACGTTCATGATAGTGGTCCATATACGATAGATTAAATCAGATAGAAAAATTTCGATTAACACTCAGGAAAAGTTGCGTTGAGATAGCGGATATTATTCTCTAGACATACTAAAACAGTTAGATAAAAAATATATTTTTCAGTAATAGGATATAGAAGATTCTCAAAATCAAAAGATAAAAATATTTCAAATATTTACCAGAAAAAGATATATAGTGGATAAACGAACAGGAGAAATATTTAGATACAGAAATATAGATAGAACTGGATATAAACAATATAAAAGTGATGATAAAAAACGAGAAGAAAATAGTAAGACGCCATATAAAATGCGGATTATTATGATGAAGCTAGGTTAAGACGTATATCAAAAAGAAGGAAAACTATTGTATAAGAGAAGAAAAGAAACAATAGAACGTAGCTTTTGCAGATTCAAAAACAAAATCATGGATACAGATATGCACAATATAGAGGTAAAGCCAAAAGTACAGTCATGCGCTTGGTTGTCTTGTTGCGTTCAAAATATGAAAAACAATAGCACTAAGAGAGGTATAATCATCTCTTAATACTACTGATGCTTTAGTCATAAGGCTTATGAAAACGACCAAAAACATCAATATGTTCATTGATATTTTTGGTCGTTTTGATCACAATCTGAGGAGAAGTAGGATTAAGTCCTACTTCTTCTTTTTAGTTATACAATAAACTTAGATAATTAGAATGCGATATTGAATAAATAATACGTTAAAAAACAAAAAGTGGCCCATCAATGGACCGCTTTTCGTTATATGAACACAAAAATAAGAATTTAGGGTAAAATTGTTATTGTGTAATCAGAATTGCTTCGACATTAAATTAAAGTTTATTGTTAAATAAATTTAACAACCGAAAGGAAATTATGACTATAGCAAGTATAGCTGCAAAAATGGAAGAATGATATACTTCTACAGTTTTAAGAACAATCTAGACGATTGTATGAGGGTATCAGATATATCCTCTTCTATCTATTAACTCATATAATGCTTATCATATGCTATTAAGAAAATTTTTCAAAATTTATGTTTAAGATGATATGGATTTTTGAAGAACTTCTGAAAACGATATTTTAGTAATAATTAATATCAAAATGCAACAAATAGTATAATTGAAAAAAATATAAATAATATTAATTATACTAAGATATTTTAACGATAAAAATTATCTCTACTAACTGTTTACATCTTTATTGTAACAAAATGAGTGTGGTTGTCAAATAAAAATAAGGTTTTACAAATATGTGAGCAGTAAATATTTTTATATCTATACATGTATATACAATATAGAATGTTATTAATAGTTAATAGATAAAAATATTTAGGTTATGCAAACTTACAGATAATATCATTTGAGAGTTAAAAAATATAAAAAGGAATAACTGATAAAATATTATCAAGTATATCCCTCTTTATAAAAAGTTTCAGAATCAATGTATATATATAACTAACTATTTATTGACGATATTAGGAGAATCTCCAGTAGTAATCACTTCGACAGCATTTAATGCACCTTCTATAAGATTTTTAACTGCTGTTTCTGTGTAGAATGCAGTATGTGGAGTATAGATGATATCGTCTCTATCTATTAATTGTTGCATTAATGAATCATCGAATTCTTTATTTGAGAAATCTTTAGGAACATAATTTCCTTCGTTTTCATATACATCAAGGCTGGCTCCTAATAATTTTCCACTATCTAGAGCGCGAATAACAGCCTTAGTATCAACAAGAACCCCACGAGCAGCGTTAGCGAAGATAGATCCATCTTTCATTTTACTGAAGAAATCATCATTTACCATATGAGTATATTCTTTTGTAGCAGGTACGTGAATAGTCACAACATCAGATTGAGCGAGTAATTCATCGATGCTGTCAACATACTCTAACACTTCACGAGCTGCATCAGAAGGATATAAATCATAACCGATAACTTTGCAACCTAATCCCTTAAATAGAGTTGCAGCTTGGCGTCCAATGTTCCCTGTTCCTAGAACACCTACAGTAAGTGTTTTTAGTTCTCGAGAGATTATATTTTTATTCCATGTAAAATCATGTTTTTCAGACATTGTTAAGTATTTTTAATATTTCTGCTTATATATAAGACAGTAGTTACAACATGTTCTGCAATTGCGTTAGAGAGTAACGAGGAACGTTGGTCATGCTAATTCCTAATTCACGCATATATTTTATATCATAAATATCGAATCCTGCCATTCTGTTTGCGATAACTTTTAACATCTTGCTCTTTTGCATAATCGTATACTTCTTTAGCAAAAAGGTCTATTTTGGAACATTACTGCTCCTTGTTTCCTCTCTAATAGGTGTTTTGTTTCTGCTTGAAGTTCCCCTTCATGAAGATCAACCTCTACTTCTGGATGTTCTTTTAACCAAGCATCAATGAAATGGTCTTTTCATCTTCTCTCAAGTTAAATAGTGCTAATTTCATAATGTAATCTCCTTTTAATATATATTCTAGATGAATATTAGATTCGGAAAAGATGTAACAAATAGATAATTAATTGCATCTAATATTCAGCTAAGACATAAATGTAATAGAAGATTCAACATAAAATAGATAACGCTTACATTTCTTATTTTATCAGATAAAAATTTTGTGTCAACACGTTGAAGAATATGACACAGAAAATATATTTTATCAACAGAATCGAGCGAAAAATGTTGATATGGTGGTATTTCTTTATGAAAATATTTCATGAAATAAACATAATTTAGCATGGTATATTTTATAAGAATAGAGGTTAACTTTTGAATCGTGTTGAAATAAATATAATTTATATTTATAAAATAGATTATAAAAATATTTTAATTTATAGTACAGTTGATAGGTGTGTTAAACAAATTTCAATAACTATTTAGAAAAAAATTCTAAATAGTTATTGACTTAAATATAAAGTAGAGTTATAATCTATTTAGAAAGATATCTAAATAGAATTGCAGTTCGTGTATATAAAGGAGTGATATACATGGGATGAGTGAAACTTTTAAAAGGCGATATCTGATCCAGTAAGAAGAAATATACTAGAAATGTTGAAAGAAGAGAAGAAAAGTGCAGGAGAGCTAGCTTCGGAATTTAATCTAACTGGGAGCTACTGTCTCTTATCATTTAACGCAGTTGAAAAAAAGCAGGTTTGATATTAGAAAGTAGACATAAGAATTTTCATATACTATGAGTTGAATGCCAGTGTATTTGAAGAAGTACTGATTCGGATCTATGGTTTAGGAGGAAAAAGGCAGTGATGAGTAGATAAAAAGTTTGTGTTGAATTGTTATTTGTTTGTGCCGATATTAATAGGGGTTTATTATTTTAATGTTTACCTGAGCAAATAGCTGTACATTTCAATGCTAAAGGGAGAGCCTGATAATTTTGTGAGCAAAGATCTGTGCAATTATTGAGTATTCCTGTATTTTTAGCGGTAGTTCAGGTCATAATTTCGCTAGTAGTGGATTTTGATAAAAACTCCTAAAAAGGTGCACTAATAATTAAGGGATTATACCTATGACTAAGTGTTCTAGTTCAAGGTGGATTAATAGCTTATGCTTTAGATAATAATTTTAATGTACCACAATTAGCAGTGTTTATTATCGGAATAGTGTTAATTATACTTGGTAACTATCTGCCTAAAAAGAGTTTTGGGGAAAATACAATTTCAATCTTTTTGGTTTAGAAAAGGTGTTAATGAACAAAAAGTGATTAGAGCTTACGCATTGCATATGACTTTAGTGGAGTTGCTATATTTCATTAGTGGATTCTTTAGTTCAATGTAGTAGCGTTAGTTTTTAATAGTTATTTTTGCAATTACCTCTAGCAGTTTTACCTTTTTACTTGGTTAAAAAGTATAAAGGTTTAGTAATCGATCATAATAGTAGCATACAGGTATACTCAGAAGAGAGTATTCTTTCAATGGGGATATATTGTATGCTATAATTACATACACGAGAAGTTTTATGTAAAGAAAAGTTTAAGTTTGTCTAATGATAAATTGGGAGGACATAGGAGTGTTAGAACTTAAAAATATAGTTAAGAAGCATAATACTGGTGGTAGTAGAAGTACTAAAATCTGTAAATATTCATTTTAGAGAAAATGAGTTTGTATCGATTTTAGGAGCAAGTGGAAGTGGGAAAACGACGTTATTAAACATTATTGGTGGTTTAGATAAAGTACACATCTGGTGACATGGTTCTTATGGGTCGCTCTACTAAAGAGTTTAAAGATAGAGATTGGGATAGTTATAGAAATGGAACAATCGGCTTTGTTTTTTCAAAGTTATAATCTTAATATCTCATTTAGGTGTTATAGAAAAATGTGAAATTAGCACTATCGATTTCAGGGGCATCTCGAATGCTGAAAACGATGAAAAGGCAGAAAAAGGTACTAGTAGATGTTGGATTAGCTGATCATCTGTATAAAAAACCTAATCAACTTTCTGGTGGACAGATGCAAAGGGTGGCTATTGCTCGCGCGATGGTTACTGATCCGAAGATTATTCTTGCTGATGAGCCTACAGGAGCGTTAGACAGTAAGACTAGTGTTCAGATTATGGAACTTATTAAAGAGATAAGTAAAACGAAGTTAGTTATAATGGTAACGCACAATCCAGAACTGGCAAAAGAGTACAGTGATAGAATAGTACGAGTTAAGGATGGAGAGATTCAAGAAGATACAAATCCGTATGTAGCTGAAGAAGTTGCTGATAATGGTTTTGCTTTGAAGAAAACTGCGATGATATTTACTAGTGCGATTAAATCTAGTTTTAAAAACCTACTTACGAAGAAGTTCCGTACGTTTATGACGGTTGTTGCTAGTAGTATCGGAATTATTAGTATCGGTTTAGTATTAGCTATTTCATCGGGGATGGATAAATATATCCAAACGATGCAAAACGAAAACTTATCGTCTATGCCAATTATGATAAGTGCGAATCAAGTGAATTTTGGATTAAGTGTTGATGATGATAACTCGGAAAAAGACTCTAATGGTTCTGAATTGGTGCCAAAGTCACGTCGTGATGTACATAGAAACTTATATTCGGTGGATTCATTAGGAAATGGAGAAACATTTATAAATTATATTCAAAATAATGCGAAGGATTATTACTCTGCGATTGATTTTGCAGAAGGTTATAAATTACAAGCATTAACTAAAAATGCAAAAGGTGATGTAGTAGCTGTAAAACAAGAACAGACTTCATTAAATGATAGTATTTTTGGCGTATTACCAGAAGATAAGAACCTAATTATGAATCAATATGAAGTGGTGAAATCATCTAAAGATAATTTTGAATATCCTAGTGATAATGAAGTTGTGCTATTTACTGCGAAGAATAATGAAATCGATAAAGCTACTATAAAAGCTCTAGGATTTGATGAAAATACAAAGGTTAAGTATGAAGATGTTATCGGAAAAGAGTTCAGTGTTGTAGAAAATAATAACTATTACAGAAAAATAGCCGATAGATTTGTTCCGCGTGATGTTGATGGTAAGATGTATGATTCTGGAAATAAGGTTAAGGTAGTAGCTATATTAAAAGCTAAAGATAGTTTTACTAGACCTCAGATGACGATTGGTTACACAAGAGCTTTACAAAAAGCGATGATTGAAAAAGAAGCGAAGTCAGATATTGTAGTGGCTCAACAAAAAGACAAAACTAGAAATGTTATAACTAATCAGAAGATGGATAGCGATACAGCTGAACAACTGCTTGCTACATTAGGGGCAAAAACTGCACCGAGTGCAATTAATATTTATCCGAAGTCTTTCAATGATCGTGATAAAATAGCTGGGGTTATAAATGACTTTAACAAGAAAGTAGCAGAGAAATATGGTTCAGATAGCTCAGATTATCATAAATATAGCATTACGTATGCGGATTTAGCAAAGCAAATGACGACGATTATGTCACAGATGATTAATACAATATCATTGATTTTATCGGCGTTTGCGGGAATATCGTTAATTGTATCATCTATTATGATTGGGATACTAACGTATGTATCTGTGGTGGAAAGAACGAAGGAAATCGGAATTCTCCGTGCAATCGGTGCTCGTAAAAAGATATTACAAGAATCTTTGATCGCAGAAGCAGGGTTAATCGATTTGTTTCCGGTGCTGTAGGTGTAGTGGTGACTATGCTTTTTATCACTTCCAAGTGGAGAGCATTGCTAAGGCGCTAAAGTCGAGGAATTCACAGCGTCATTGAATGCTCAATGCATCAATCGGATTAATAGCATCTTAGCGTAGTGCTAACACTTATCGCAAGTATTATTCCAGCAAGAATAGCAGCAAAAAAAGATCCAGTCGAAGCGTTAAGAACTGAATAATAAAAATATGAGGAATAGTGGATTTACGTTATAATCAGAAAGTTGCTGAAAAGTGCAACGTTTCGATGTTAAATCGAATCTGATTCCTCGATTTTTATATTTGTTGTATGATAATTGTAAAAGAAGAATTAGATTCTTTTGTAAGTATTGACATGTATCTTGGTTTGCAATATAATTTATATTATAGATATATTAAGTAGGAGTTTTTATGATAATAGGTTCGCTTTATAGTTTTTGTGATATTCCTTTTATTGTTCTTATCTGTTTTGTATTTTGACAGAAGAAATTTATTTCTAGGGAATATTTTTTTATAGCGACAGGTTTAAGTTTTATTTTTATGTAATGACTTTTATTACTAACTCCTGCACAAGACAATAGATTTATTTATACAATTTAGGGTGTAGTATTACTTGTTATAGCGGTGGTAATATTCACTTTGCTTCCAATGGTGGTAGTCATTATGTTTTTATACAATTCGTTTATGCTTATTAGAAGAGAAGGATTAAGTAGGCAACCTACTGAGTCTAGCTGTATTTTTCTTTCTGGTAGGTTATTTTTACATATTATACGTGTGCTACCTACACACGTGACAATATTCTGTTAAATACACTTTATGTTTATGTCAGTTTAGTAGTCTTTATATTTTTTATGTATAGCGATGTCTTATTTAGTATCTAGTGTTTTAAATTTTATTAATATCTTACCGAGAAAGATTGATTATGTTGTTGTTCTAGGTGCAGGATTGATTGGTGAGAAGGTAACGCCTCTTTTATCTAGTAGAATTAGAAAAGGGATAAAAGTTTATAAAGCTAATCCTGGGAGTAAGCTAATCATGTCAGGTGGTCAAGGTCCTGATGAAGTAGTATCTGAAGCATTTGCGATGAAAAATTATGCTCTTGAGCAAGGTGTTGATGAAAAAGATATAATCTTAGAAGATAAAATCGACACGAACTGAAGAAAAATATTATTTTTCGAAAGAAATTTATTCCAGCTGATAAAAAGTTTTCGCAGTGGTGACGAATTATTATCACGTTTATCGTGCATTAGTCCAAGCAAGAACTTTAGGTTTTTAGATGTATTGGCTATGGAGCACCGACTAAGTTCTATTTTACGCTAAACGCCTTCATTAGAGAATTTATTGGATATCTATATTTCAAAAGGAAAATACACGCTATAGTCCTAGGGATGCTGACATCCTTGTTTATAGCAGCTGTCTCAGTGGAAAGTATTTTTATTGGACTAATAATTAGCAAAAGTTAATGAATAAAATAAAGACATTACTCGAGAAAATCAACTTAATTAAGATTGGGATTTTGAGTGCATACGAATTAGAAGTTAGATTAATGTATCTCGAAATTAATCATATAGCTTAATTATTGGAGCTTTTCTTTAATAGTGATTTTTCGTATTGCATTTTCTGATAATAGTAATTGACATTATTTGTAAATACTATTTTATCTTTTTCTATTTCTAATAGTTGTCTATATTCATGATGTATGATTTATGACAGTATATAAGTTTTTATTGTTGTGCTATTTCTGATAGTTTTCCATAGAATGAGTAGTTTTTGCGTCTTTTAATAGTATTGATATTTTTGTGGTTTCCGAAAGTTTCGAAGTACAGTATATCATCTATATGGAAAAATAATTGTCTTGTTCCTATTTTTTTATAGGTATTTTGTTAGTATTTGGATTTGTGATTATTTCTTTTTATATTGACTATAAACAGCTTCTAAGACGAGCGTATTTCTTTTCTAAACGTTTCCTTGTTTTTTAAGATATATGCAAAAGGTGAAATCATTTTTTTGTAGGATAATGTTTTGCATGTTATCATGAGATGTGATGTAGATAAGTTTAGCGAAAGGATCTATATCACGAATTTTTCTGCTAACTCAATACCATTTGATTTCATTATTTCAAGATCTATATCAAGGAAAAAGAAATCTATTTTTCACTATTAATGATCTCTAGTGTTCTGTAGCATTAGTAGTGGGAATATAGTAACATTATCCCAATCATGAATCATAGTGTAGTTTGCGACAGCTTTTATGTATAGTATCGAGCACCATTTTGTTATCTTACATATTAAGATTTTCATACAGTCCTCCTTCGATAGTTAATATTTGTATAAAAGTATTTCCATCTATTTCAGTGTTTAACAGTAGATTTAGTTTATTTTAATTTCACGAGCGGAATGCAATTGATAGATTCCAATTAGTATTTTATTTTGCTAAAAAGCAGTAGATTTTAAGGTGAAAAGTTGTTTTGAAGTAGTAAGAAATAATGTTTGAGTTTATATTTAGATATCATAGTTAGATAACAAAATATACTACAATATCATATATATATATATATATGTCAGTATTTATTAGAATTGTTAAATTACATATATTTTAGGATATATAACGGTCTCAAGATATTCTTATTACGCGAACTAAAAATGATCTCATTTTTATTATGTATATGTTGTTATTAATTATATTACCATTAAAAACTAACTATATTTTGTATATACAAATTTTATTTTTATATTTATAATTTTAACATTTCATAAGACGGTTATCAATGTTAATTTTAGATTATTTTGTTTCAGGTATAAAAATACATTTTCAGGTAATAATTAATATTTGTTGAATAATACATTGTATAATAAGTTTGTAAACAACGTTGTGAACTATATAAAATAATTTAGGAGATAAAAGTAATGGATAAAAATAGTGAAATTAAATAATAAAGATATAGAGCTGATAGATGGATGAGTCTAATAATTGGCAGCAAAAATGTGGAGGAATATGGAGCTCAGCTTTTTGGGGATGTGAGTTAGGGCATTAATCGGAGGTCCGGTAGGATGTATTGTAGAGCACACTGGTGTGATTGGTTGAGACAGTTGTTACCGGTCTTACTGGTGGTTTTGGAAGATAGGAGGATTAATTAATGAATAATGTTACTTTATTAGGAGATAAAGAAAATTGTATCAGTATCAGGCAGTAATACTGGGGAAATGTATTTAGGCGTTTAGGAGCTCAGAGCGAGTTGCCAGGGGAAAAGCCGCGATATTAGAGCTAAGAATTGGAGTATGGTTAGGGGGACCATTAGAGCTGTTGCTGGTGATAAGGAGCAGGATAGTATAGGGTCTATATTTTCACATATAGTCAAAAACAGGATGAATATGTGAAATATTATGGGAATATAATCTTTTTATTATATATTCTGCTTTCTCTATCGAGTGCTATTCTAAATTTAAAAGAATTATAGAAATATTATTTAAAATAAATTTTTCGGCAGTCAACAGTCTATATAATACTACTTCACCTAGGTATGAATATGGAGAATATATACAAGAAAATATTAATTTTTAGTAGTTATGATAATAATTTTGATAAAAAGAGTAGAATAGTTAAAATATTAAAACGGTAATGCTAACTATATTGGATAATTACTAATTAAAATTAACATATAACTAATAGATACGGTTGATTTTGTAAATCAACCGCACTATTTTTAAATCAATATTTCATCTTAATATAAAGGGATGCTTTTTACATGATATGTTGGTTTTGTATAGTTGTTTGTATAGCGTATTCCCATCTATTTCAGTATTTAACAGCATATTTAGTTTATTTTGCAATTTTCATGAGCAGAACTTAGACCTAATCCTCTATTAGTTCCTTTTTGTAGAGAATCCTTCTTTGTTAAAATCTGCTATAGGTGTTCCGATGTTGTTAAAGGTATTAGATATTTGGATATCGGTAGTTTTATCGATTTGAATAATATTCATCTCAATTTTTATCATCAGTAGCTTCAAGGGATGCTTCTATAGCGTTGTCTAACAGAATCCCTAAAATTCTACTTAGTTGCATTTCATCTGTATAGAAGTCGGTTATCTCACCTTCAATATTGATATCAACATCAATGGTATTATTTTGTGCCACTAATACTTTGTTTGTAATTAGACTTTTAAGTGAACTTACTTTTATCGAGTTGAGTTTTGCTATAACTATATCATTGAGTTCTATATTATTGAAGTTCATAATAGTGCTATTGAAGTATTTTTAGTTTTTTTCTTTGTCGAAGTCATCGTTGTTGATGTAGCCATCTAATCCCAAAATGATATTATTGAAATCGTGTTTGAATTTCCTGATTTCATTATTGTTTTCTCAAGGCTAAAATATACTTCTTTTGTTGTTCTAGTTTCTCAAGTTCTAAGGCATTCTTTTTTTCTAGTAAAATATTTTTCACTAAAACTATAAGTAGATATAAACAATATACTCCAAATACTATTATAATTGCTGCAGCTAAAACATAAAGATGTTTATTCTCAAAAAGAATGAGAAATTATAATGTTATATGTGATTATCATTATATAAATCGACAATATAGTAATTTATGATACTTAGAGTTATTAAGGTATGATAATTTATTTTTCTAAAAATATATTAATTTTATTCACGCTTAATACGAATAATACTATGAAAAAGCTCGCTTAATATATTAACAGTTGCAAGTTCAAGGGTAAAAAGACGTATAAAATTATTGAGATAAATTCAGCAATTTTTAAATAATACAATCACATAAAGTGGAATTATCGAAAGTTTAATTATATTAATATAATCATCTTTAAAATAAGTAAAAATAGGGATTATTACTAATGAACTATAAAAATATGTTAAATAATAAAAATACAGTCAATATATACTATACTATGAATTACAAATAAGTATGAAGAGTTCTGCAGGACGTAGTATCACGTTAAAACACACACGCACTGTTATTACTATAATGAAAAGAAAAGTGTAACAGTAGGGAGGTTATCTCATTAAAGAGAAAATCAATTGATTTGTAGCATTATAAAGTCTCCTTGTTTAAAATTCCATTATATTTTATCATGAAAACTATTGGAAATCAAAAATAATATTAGAATTTTACTAGTTATTAAAGGTAAGGTTGATTAGGAAAGCGGAGAGAAGAAACTAAAGCATAAAATTAATTAATCAATTCTATGTATTATCAAAGTACGTTTGATTTAGGTATAGAAAATATCATTTCAGGTAAAATTTGATTTTTCAGAAGAACACTATCTTGTATAATAAACACAAACAGTATACTGTTGATAATTAGTGCTTATCAGAGAGCACTTGTAATTCTATATGATGAGTGATAAAATGATACTAATTTCAATTGTTGTATCAGCATATATTTATAATACTGCAATTACCTGTGCTAATGATACAATCACTAACAATAAGATAGAAGAAAAGGAAGTTACAGAAGATGAATATATTCAAAATGTGGATAGATTTAATAAGTTAAATATGAAAGAGATTTACTCTAAATTTGAAAATAAAGGACATTTGTACTATATCTTGAAGAAAACTTGCCCTCATTGCTAGAAAAGTTTTCCAATATTGAGGAGAATTTAATACTTTTATATGGAAATAAGCTAAATTATGATGATAGAAAGTCCGGATTTAGATAAAGATGCTAAAGTTTTTCTTTTCAAAATTAAAAATTCCTGGAGTACCAGCTGTATTATATGTAAAAGAAGGTAAAAGTAGTAAATGGTTGGGCAAGGAATCGGGACAACAGCTATAGGGTTTGTAAGTGATAGATTTTTAATGAAGATACTGAGAGTATAGAGAAGCGTTCAATGCAAGATTTCTAATATTAGCAGAAAAAGACTAATGTTATTGAAAGACCACTAAAGAATCAATAACCACAAAAGTGAACGTATAGAAAATTCAGATTAATAAAAATAATGTTGAAAAGTGAATAAAATTAAAAGATACTCAAAAACATCATGTGTAAGATAGGGAGAATTATTATGAGAGCAGATAAAAATAATATTAAAACAGAAGATAAGAAGAATAGTGTTTCTGAAATTAACAAACAAAGAAGTAGAAACAATAAATGGAGGAGGTTTTTTGAGTGAAGTGTGGAAGGATATAAAAAGACCTATTAATGTGATTAATAGGTTTAAAAACTAGCAGATTAGAGATTTTCTATGAGAAAAAGAATAAAATATATAAAACAAAACAGATTTCAAAGATTGTGGATCGCAGTAGCATGGCTATGATTTCTAATTATTATGGTTATAGCGTATCTGTCGCAAGACTACGTGAGTACGGGAGGGACGATCTTCAAGGTACGAATATCGCAGGGCTTATGAAAATAGCTGAGAAGCTGGGTTTAATGCTCAGGGTGTTCGCGCCGAAGAGCCTTCAGCTTTTAAATGATACCTACTCCATCATTAGCACATGTCTAACAAAAGATGGATTTGCTCATTTTGTTATAACTAGAGGAAGTAAGAAATAATATAGTTACTGTAGTAGTATCCTGCTAAAGGACGTAGAACAGAAAAATAGAGGAAATTTTGTCAATATTGGACAGGGTATTGGTATTAATAGAAAAGAATAAATACTTTAGAAAAGGTGATGAAAGTATAAAATTCCTACCGATGATGTTGAGTGTGTTGAAGCCGAATGAGAATCTTATTATCGCCATATTTATAGCGTCTTTATTTTTAAACCTATCGGTTTTTAGGAACGTTTTTATTTTAAATTTTTAGTTGATGATATAGTACCAAACCAACTTTTTAACCAGCTTGCATACTATATCACTCGATATTATTTATGTATGTATTGACAAAAATGTTTTAACATTTTGCTAGAAATCACTTTGATATTGTACTGGAATGCGTACAGACATTAGCCTGATGTTGGCTATTATAAACATGCTAAGTCTACCTATGAATTCTCTTTGAAACAAGGAAAGTAGGAGAGGGTTTTTATCTCGTCAGTGGATGCGAGCAAAATAAGAGATGCGATAGCATCAGCAGCAGTAACATCTCTAATAGATATAGTAATGGTAATAGCGAAGTATATACTGTATATTCAAAATTCTACTTTATTTTTAATAACGTTACTGACTATTCCGATATACACTATCTTTAGCTTATGCTTTTTCTAAACCATACATAGATATAACGAAGAACAAATGGAATCAAATGCGAAGTCAAATTCGTACTTTAGTTGAATCGATAAGGGTATTCAAAACAATACATGCATATCAAGCTGAAGATGAAATTTTGTAAAAGAGAGTTATTTTATATAAAAACTAATGAAGATATAAGCTTGGTATGTACACGAACGCTCAAAGTTCTATAGTGTTTCTTAGATTTGGTAAGTTTATTTACTCTATGGATAGTTCGACTTATGTTATAAGAGGAGAAATGACGTTAGGGGATTTACCAACATTTAACGCATTAGTAATATATATAGGGACCGATTGAGTTGATTCATAGAATTGGCAACCTATACAGTCAGCTACTATAGCTACAGACTAGGAGAAATATTAGAACTTAAGAGTGAAAGTGAGGCGCAAACGGTACCATTAGGTATCAATGCGCGCCATTATCCACTATATTGTGTTCATTCTGAATGAAAGATGTTAGTTTTGGATATGGAAATCGTGGAAATGTTTTAGAAAAATATAAATATAATTTTATCCAGGGCAACACATCGCCTTTGTAGGAGAAAGTGTGCAGGGAAAATCTACACTTGCGAAATTATTGGTGAGATTTTATCAACCAGATGAAGGAGAAATAAAAATAGATAGTCATAGAATAGAAGCTAAAAGATGAGCATTCATTTATCTCGAACATCATACGTTACACAAGATACCTTCTTTTTCAGTGGAACTCATACTAGAGAATCTTATATACGGTATTGATTGTGATAGTATGGAAGATGTGGTAAAAAGCTTAGAATATGCGTGAAATACATGAATTTATTGAGTGTTTCACCTCGAAGTACAGAAACAGTATTAGAAGAAAATGCAAAATTTAAGTGGAGTCAGCTGCAACGTCTTTCTATTGCCAAAGCATTACTGAAAAACCTAGTATTTTAATTTTAGATGAGGCAAACTAGTGCATTAGATTCTTTCATCACAGAACAAAAAGATTATAAAAAGATTAAAAACAATAGATTTTGAAACAGGATTTAAAGATGAAAAGTCAACAAGTAATAATGATAGCCCATAGGTTAAGTACGTGATAAAACATGCGGGATCAAATATTTGTATTAAAAAGATATGTGTAGAAACAGGTAAATATGAAGAATTGATTTGTAATGAGGGTGAGTACTATGAGCTATGGAAGAATCAAATGATATAGGAGAAACTACTACAGGTAAATAAAAATGGAATGAAAAAATTATATGTTTAAAACAATTAGAAGATAGTAATGTTCTCCTAAATAGCCACCAGTATTTATAAAGAAACTTCTATGGTATGTATAGGAGTATTATGTTATGTGAGTACTATTTATTATATTTTTCAGGTTGATATTAGTGTAGATGCTAATGCAAGTGAGAACCTCAAAGATATTATAACTTTCAAAAAGCTACGTCGAAAGCCGAAATAGAAAAGAATTTATAAGAAAGATGGAGATGTAAAGAAGAAGGTGAAAATATTAAAACTTAAAATATAGAAAAAAGTAATTCAAAACTACTTAATGGGGACTAAAGAGAATTTAGAGAAAGAAAACAACAACGAGATTACATGATAGTATTAGTAGTGGGGTAAATAAAACTAAATTCAGACGATCCGGTAGAATTATGTTGATAGATATAATAATTATATTCAAAGCAGGGCACACACTTCAAACAGAAAATAAATGTTCAAGCAGAATTCAGCGCTGAGAGGAAGAGCGATACTTCGGCGGTGGATAATTTAGAAGCAGAAAAAGAAATGTAGTGAAAAATAAATAAGATTATCGATCATTATATAATGAGCAAGACTCAGATGAAATTGAGATTAAAAGAACAAAATATCACAAGGACAAAGCGATTATCAAAATTACAAAAACAATAGATGTAACTCTCAAAAAGTATATATAAAAGAAATAGTGAAATTAATGCAACGGCAATGATAGCTACTCAGGGAAATGCAAAAGTAGAAACTTAAAACTACTACATTAAGTAGTATAAGTTCAAAACTAACGAAATGCGATGATGCATTAAAAGGCGAAAACTAGTAGAGGTTAATGGTACAAAGAGTTAATGAAAATGATTTAGAAAATAAAGGCTGTTCATAAAGGAAAAATAAGATTAGAAAAAATCTAACAAAGGAAATGGGGTAGAAAGTTATCACAACCACTAGTAAGTATCCTTCAAGAAGAAAAGTAAAAATAAGGTTATCTTATATATTCAACCGAAAAGAGATATAAAAAGTATGAAGAAAGATAAACAAAATCACCATTCAGTTTGATAATGAGGATAAAAGTATAGTTAAAGGAAAAAGTCCAAGAAGTTTCAGAATTACTCAACTACTAACAAGTTAAAAGGATTCGTAAAAAGAGCAAAAATATTACTGTCTATGAAGTGATAAAGATGTACAAAGTGGAGATGAAAAACTTGCATATGGAATGGTTGAAAGTGCTGCAAATGTATATGGGAAAAGAGTCTATGGAATTATGTGAAAAAGACATTTATTTGGTGGTATGAAAATTAGCATTTAATGATACGTTGTAGATTAACTATGTCAATTATGTCTCAGAAGAGATGAGTAGATAAATTTAGTGTTGATATTAAAAAGTCAAATTATAGGAGAAGCTGATTTTTTGAAACTCAGGGATAAAAACAATTTCTATACCATCTCTTTTTACCCTAATAATTTCTAATCATGATATAATTAATTGAAAATATTTGCGGAAGGATGTAGTGGTGTGAAAGATCGTTCTTATTATATGGAGTTGGCATTAGAAGAAGCGCGGAGAGCTTACGCTAAAGGTGAAGTACCTATTGGAGCTGTGCTAGTTATTGATGATAAGGTTGTTGCGAAGGCTCATAATACTCGTGAAGAAAATCAACAGGCATTGAATCATGCAGAAATGTTAGTTATTAAAGAAGGTTGTGAAAAACAGGGTTTTTTGGAGACTTGATAATAGTTATTTATATACTACTGTAGAGCCGTGTGTTATGTGTAGTGGAGCAATTGTTCAAGCTAGAGTTGAAAAATGTTATTTATGGAGCGAGTGATCCCTAAATATGGTTGCTGTGGTAGTTGCATTGACTTAGTGGGTGAGAATAAATTCAATCATCAAGCTAAGGTTATCTCTGGGGTGCACGAAGAAGAGTGTTCCATGCTAATGAAGAACTTTTTCAAAGAGTTAAGAGGGCGAAAGAAGAAATAAACATTCAATATATTTATAAATTTAAAAAAATTTTTAAATTATAAATATAAAAATAATTAAAGATAATAATATATAAATAGAATGACGATAAAAAAACAATTCAGAGGATTGTGTCGTCATTTTTTTGTTTTAATATATAGTAATAAAATAAATAGTTACTTATTAAAAAAATAAACTTAAGAGGAAATCTAAAAAGTCGAAAATTTCTAATTTTTCAACTGTTTTTTTGCTATCATTATTAAAAAAATTTGATACAATTATCTTAGAAAGTATAGAGGAGTTTCAATGAAAATAGAAAATGTAATAAAAAAAGTTTAATCAAGAGGAAATATACCTTTGTCCAAAGTGTTTATCAGAATCTCACATAGAGGGTATCAGTCTTGTTTGCAATGAAAATCATCGTTATGATTTTTTCAAAAAAAGGCTATATTCATTTGATAAACAATTATAAACCAACGAAATACAGTGAAGACTTTATTTAAAGCTCGTAGTGAAGTTTTTTTAGTAATAGTTTTTATGAAAAATGTATTAAAGAATATTCAAAATTCAATTGAAAAGTATGCTAAAGATGTTGTATTGGATATTGGTTGCGGAGAAGGATATTATATTAAAAAGTTAAAAACAGTATTTCCTGAGAAATATTTTTTTATGGGCTAGATAATAGCAAGGATGCGATCGAGTTAGCTGTTAAAGAGGATAAATTGAATCCTTATATGGTGGCTAACTTAGCTAATCTTCCGTTTAAAGATGGAAGTGTCTCGTGCATTCTTAACATATTAACACCTGCTAATTATGAGGAGTTTTTCAGAGTATTAGGTGATGATGGATATTTGATAAAAAAATTATTCCGAATACAAATTACCTAAGAGAGATTAGAGAGTTGATTAGTGGGAAGGAATACACAAATAGTGATACTGTAAAATTGATTGAAGAAAATTGCAAGATTGTGGATAGGATAACGGTAAGTGATACTTTCCAATTGACTAAAAGAGCAAGCTGACGAGTTTTCTTAAGATGACACCTTTAACATTTTTCTAAAGAAATTACAGATTCTGATATTAATCAATTAAAAAGAAATTACGATAGATCTAGAACTTTTAGTTTGCAAGAAGTAGGTTAAGTTGTAACAGAAGGAAAATTATGAAGGAGGATAGAGTGTGAATACTGAAAAATACGATCGATATGATCGAAGTTGTTGAAGTGAAAAATATGTAAAAACCGTGGACAACAAGTTGTCTTGATTTTTTTCTATAAAAGATGAAAATACATATCTTATGAGAGAGGCTAGTATTCGTCAGACAAATTACTATTTATGTAAAAAAGACGATAGAGTATATCTAGTGAGATAGTGATAATCATAAAGATGAAATAAGCTGGGTTAATCTAGATAAGTTTGTTGAAATAGAAGAAGGTGATGCAACCTATAGAAGGTATAGGGTATTAAAGTAAAATGACAATTGAATAAGACGCTGTTAGATGTAGTTTGCAAGTGTAGTACAGAAAAAAGGAGAAACATTATGTACGTGGCATACGATAGTAAAGATGAAGTTTTTAATGCTTTGGATAGTGAAGTTGAAAAAAATAAAGAGTATCACTGTCCGATATGTGGGGGAAAAGTAATTTTCAAAAAAGGAGTGAAAATTCAATCGCATTTTGCTCATGCTAAGAATTGTTCATGTGAGTTTGAAACATACAAGAAAGAGAGTAATGAGCACCTTGAAGCGAAGAAGGATCTCTATGAGCATTTTAGAAGAAAATATCGTAATGTGGAAGTCGAACATATTTTTAAAACTGGGGAGAATGATATTCAGATAGCCGATGTATTTATTAAAGATAATAGTATCGCTTTTGAGTATCAAAGATCGGTTATTCCATTTGATCTTATTAAAGCGAGAACAAGAGGATATATGAAAGCTGGATTGAAATTAATCTGGTTAATCGATACAAACAAATTTATAAAAAGAATTGAAGAGTTATGATGGTATAAGTTATATTAGATATGCGCCATTTGTGGATAATTTTTAAATTATTATCAAGGAAAAAGTATTCTTTTATGGTTGGGATAATATAAATAAAAAAATTTGAATTTTATCAAATCTGGGCTCATAATTTGAAAAAAACGAAATGCTGTTTGTATAAAAAAACTAGTTTGAGTATTGATGAGTTTGATGTACCACTTGATTTGAAACTACTGGATAAAAGATTTAACGTCTAAAGTTATATCCGGAGGATGTTGAAAACTATGTCTACGAGCAAATTAAATATGATAAAACTGTAAAAAAATAAAGTATTGAGTATGTTTTATAACCAACATATAGAGTTAAATAATATACCTGAAAATTATTGGTGTGAATATGTTGGAGCAAGTTCTTATTAGAACTCCACTTGTTTATTGGCAAGGGATTGATGTATAGATTTTTATAAAGAGGGTAAAAGTTACTCAGAACTTATAAGAATAATGAGTAATATTATAGAGTTTAAAGATAGTATATATATTAACAATGTTCAACAAGGGAGATTTTTCTTAAAAAGTATTTAAAAGCATATTATGCTTTATTGGTTGAGAATGAGAAAGTAAGAGGATAAAACTATGGGGGAGTATAGTGGTAGTTTTACAGAAAAAGAAAAAGGTATTATTTTTCGTTAATAGCGATTGAGAGGATTACAACATTCAAGCTACATAAAGTTTTTTTATGGATTTAAATAGTATAGAGAAGATTCTTGAATTATCTATACCTGAGTTAGCTGTATATTTTGGAGATAATGCTGAAGAAATTTATACTAAGCTTCATAATAATATGGAGTTTGATTTTCGAGAGTTATTTTGAGTTTTATAATGTAAAGTATATTTTTTTGCGATGATATCTATTATCCGAAAGAATTATTTAGGATTTATGATTATCCATATGTTATATTTTACAGGGGAATAAAGATTTGCTTCTATTTAGAAGAAAGATATCTATAGTAGGAAGCAGAAACAATACCGCATATTCAAATGATGCCTTGCAGAGTATAGTACCATATTTAACTATGAATAATTTTTGTTATAGTTAGTGGTCTTGCGATTGGTGTCGATAGTCTTGCTCATGAGGGCGCTATAAAAAGTAAAGGGGTACACCATCGGTGTAATAGCTCATGGGCACAATATAATTTATCCGGAAAAAGTTATAAACTTTATAAGGAATTAGAACGAAACCATCTTATTATATCTGAGTATTTTTCCAACTTCGCCTATAAGGAAATATAAATTTTTAGAAACGAAATAGGATTGTCGCTGGTCTTTCCAGTGCTCTTTTAGTAACTGAAGCGGCAAAAAGAAGTGGAACGCAAAGGACGGTGGATTTTGCCTTGGATGTAGGTTCTGATGTATTCTGCCTACCAGGAAAAATTTGGCGATAAGATGAGTTATGCAATGAATGAATACATTAAAGAGGGGGCGATACTTGTAAATAAATTAGAGGATTTTTGGTGACGAATTAGGATTTTTAGTGTAGATATTTGAGAGGATGATTAATATGACAGATATCTTATTTATTAATCCACTAGGTTGGGATAGATGTATTTGGGCGAGAGTCTTAGAAAATATGCCAGACCAAACCTTTGATTTTTATTGAATTTACCGAAGAGAGTTTTAAATCTATATCAAAAAGAAATTGAGAAGGTACTATTAAATAAAATGACAAAAAGTAAGAAGAGGAGGCTTTTATAGTTACTGCTTCTTATGGTACGGTCGTTTTGCTTAACGGTTTAGAGATTTTTAGTGAGTACCTTGATGGTGTTAATTTGATTATCATCGAGGGCTTAGAACCTATACCTCCTGAATCGGTGTTAAAAAAACATATTTTTGAACCAGAGATAAAGTTCACTAGTAAAGAAGAATATCTATCAAAGACACTTAGTGTAGAAGAGATGAAAGATGAGTTTTTTAGTAGAGTTAATTCTAAGAAAACTCAAAAAGAAGGTAATGAATATATGGTAAGGCCGAACTCGCGAATAGAGTATAATTATTTATCTTTATACGCGGGGGTAGATAATTTAGAACTATTAAAAAGAAGTAGGAATATTTTTTAATAAACTTTCAGTTTTTCTTATTTTAAATTAGTAGGAATGAATTATACACAAATAGAGGAGTCAGATCATCTTCTTATGGTTACTAAACCACAGATGATCTTGGATATATTATTAGGGAAATAGAGAATAATGAAATATTTTTATAATAGAAAACTTTGATGATGTGTAAGAGGAGCACATTATTGTTGCGATATAAAATAATTATATAAAACGAGTAGTTAATTGAAATATTATTAACTACTTGTTATTATAGATAGATAAAGTATTTAATTAGGAGGGATATTATATTGAGGAAAGTATTAGTATATTTATTAGGTGTACTGAGTATTAGTGGTATTATTTTTTTCGTGTATTTATTTTTTTAACAGCATCTGATAAAGAGGAGGAACTTTAAAAAAAGGATAGCGATTCGAGTGTAAAGAACTGCGCGAGTTGTAGCTAATGGAGATATTCTTATTCATGATGCACTTTATTATACTGCTAAAAAGAAGATGGAAGTTATGATTTTGATCCATTTTTTTGAATATGTTAAGCCATGGATTGAAGGTGCTGACTTTAGCGATAGGAGATTTTGAAGGGACTATTAGTGATCGTTCTCCACTAGGAGGATATCCATTGTTTAATGCTCCTGTTCAAATTGCAGATACAATGAAAGAAGTAGGGTATGATGTTGTTGATTTAGCTCATAATCATATATTGGATACAGGTTTGTATGGATTGAAAGTATACGGATAAAGTCTTCAAAGATAGAGGTTTGGATACAGTTGGAGTTCACGCTGATAGAAAAACGTTCGGAAGATAAGATTCTTATTAAAGAAGTTAATGGAATTAAAATAGCAATTCTAGCCTATGCTTATGGTTATAATGGAATGGATGCTAATTTAACCGCAGAGGATAGAACTAATCATTTATCGGATCTTGATGAGGAAAAGATGAAAGAAGAAATCCAAAGAGCTGAGAATGAAGCGGATGTTACAGTAGTGATGCCTCAGATGGGTGTTGAGTATAAGTTAGAGCCTACAGAAGAACAAAAAAAGCTCTTTATCACAAGATGATAGAATGGGGTGCTGATGTAGTATTCGGAGGGCATCCTCATGTTATAGAGCCTGCTGAGACAGTAGAAAAAAAGATGGAGATAAGAAATTTATAATATACTCTATGGGGAACTTTTCGTTTCAAACCAACGTATGGAAAGAATGGAAAACAAGTGGCCTGAGAGAGGTTTACTAATGGATGTTACATTCGAAAAAAATCAAAAGATAAAACTACGGTAAAAACTGTAAAAGCTCATCCAACATTAGTTTATTCTAAACTTAACGGTAGAAATATAAATGGAATTCCATTATACGACTATAAAATTATGGTATTAGAAGATTTTCATTAATGGTGGAAAACTTCGTGATAAATTAGATGATAAGATGAAGGAAAAAGTAGATGTTTCATATAAAGAAATAATGGAACATGTAAACTTGCAATGGTAAAAAAATATAGTGAAGATAGTTTAGTATTTTTATAAATTTTTTTGTTGAGCCTTTTGTTTGATAATAATTCTCAAGTATAGTAAAATTATTGAGTTAATTATTTGAAGAAGGAGGAAATCTAGTGAGGAAATTTTTTTGGTACTCTATTAGGTAAGAAAAAGGCCAGAGTTTTTTTGATGTAATTAAAGGAAGAAAAATCGGTTAAGTATTTTGACCCGAATGTTAAAATTAAACGTGAAGAAATAATAGAAATGTTAAATGAAGCTAATCTTGCTCCCGTCATCATGTAATTTACAACCTTGGAGATATATTGTTGTAGATACACCAGAAGGTAAAGAAAAATTAGGAAGTGCTAATTATAATAAAATTCAAAATGATACCTCAGCCGCTATGATTATAGTCTTAGGAGACTTGAATCACTACGGGAAATTTGATGAAATTTACGGAGAGGCTGTTGAAAAAGGTTATATGACTGAAGAGGTAAAAGATGGTTTTGAAAAAGGGATGGGACCTCAATTAGAAAACTTGCCAACTGACAAAAATAGAGAAGGTGTATATTTTGATTGTGGATTGTGGACTATGCAGTTTGCAAATATTGCATATGCTAAAGGATACGACACTAATATTATTGGCGGATTTGTTAGAGAGAAGGTAGCTGAATTATTTGAATTAGAAGAAAACTTAATTCCTGTGATGCTTATAGCCCTAGGTAAAAAGGAAAAAGATGCAAGACCAACTGTAAGAATGAAGGCAGAGAATCTTGTGAGATTTGAATAATAGTTTTCAGTGATGCAACTAATTTTGATATGCTAGAGTTAAAGCTTTAGATAAATAAAAGATATACAGAAAAGAGTACTTAATCATAATTATTTGTGGTTATGGTGCTCTTTTTTTGTCCAAATTATTTTGAATTTTGAGTATTACATTATAAAATAGTAGTTATATGTATATAATAAAAAGGAGATTAATGGTGGAAAAAAATTAGAGGCGGTTATTTTTGATTTTGATGGAACAATAGTAGATACTGAGAAAGTTTACTATGAAAATATGCGTGATTTAACAAAAAGAAGTGTTAAATAAAAAAAGCTAGATAAGATGGACTATAAAAAAACGTTTCTGGAACGAATGAAGAAACGAGTAGAAAAATATTATAATGACACATATGGTATGTCTAGTGAAGATTATGATAAGTTCGAAGCGGAGATTACAAAGCGTATATTAGATAATTATCATAATGCTCCAGTATTACCAGGGATAGCAGAGGTAATGGAATATCTATATAATAATGGAATAAAGATGGCTGTTGCTTCTAATGGAAAGAGAGAACATATCGAAACTGGACTTCAACGAAAAAGGTTTTTGAGAAATATATTTCAGCGATAGCGACGAAAAGAAGAGGTAGTAAATCCTAAACCGGCTCCAGATATCTATTTACTAGCGGCAAAAAAACTAGGTGCAGATATTAATAATACAATTGCAGTTGAAGATTCGCGTCCGGGAGCATTAGGAGCTGCGGCTTCAGGTGCAACGTTAATACTTCAGACAAATGATATTACTAAATATATGGATTTCACTGGTGTAAACTATAAGTATAAAGATGTAGACTTAGTAGAAACAGTTAGAAGTATAGTCGAGAAAAAAATAGTGTACAAAAATCTAGTGTAAGAGTATAATAAAATTATTAAGAGTAATCTTAAAATCAAATATATACGGGGAGACAGTTATGTATACGTCTAATTTAAAAAAATTAAAGAAGGTTTTACTTCTCATGCAACTACACCACTTGGTGGAGAATATAAAATGTTTATAGAAGAAAGTAAAGATGGGCCTATGGATTTATTTTGCTACTGCATACAACGGATGTGTTAGTATGTGTGCAAAAAGGATATTTCTTCAGAGCATATGAACTAGTAGATCTAGCGGTAGAAACTGAACTAGTGGTAGATTATGATAATAGAAAAATTGTAGCGAATGTTCATGTAGATAGAACAGAAGAACAACTTGCATCAGGAGATAGACAAGGGTATTAGATAATATTAAACTTCGCTGCAAAAGTTTCTCATTTATTATCTTCTGATTTAGATATTCAATATAATATTTTACCTTTAAAATAAAATAGAAATTAGAAATACTTAGGGTGTAAAAACTCTAAGTATTTTTTTAATTTTTGAAGAAAAATAAATTTTTTTCTTCTATATAATATAGGTAAAATTAGAAAAGTGAATTAAAGATTAAAAAAAGTAAGTAAAAATAGAAAACATATTCATAGATTTTTTAAAAATTTTTTTCGTTAAAATACTTGCAATATATGCTTTTACCATGTATAATAATAAATGTTGGTCTTGCAAAAGACTTGCGTTGAAGCGAAAGGTTACTGACACGCCCGGCCGCTTTGCCATGGCATGGCGTGCTGGAGAACTTTCGTGGAGAAGTTGCTACTAGATAGCAGCGAATAAATGTATAGGAGGAGAAATGATGGCAAAACAAAAAATTCGTATTCGTCTTAAAGGATATGATCACAGATTAGTAGATCAAAGTGCAGAGAAAATTGTTGAAACTGCAAAACGTTCTGGAGCAAAAGTTTCTGGACCAATTCCATTACCAACAGAAAAAGCAGTTTACACAATCTTACGTTCAGTTCACATTTACAAAGATAGCCGTGAACAATTCGAACAACGTACACACAAACGCCTAATCGATATTATTGAACCAACACAAAAAACAGTTGACGCTTTAATCAGCTTAAACTTACCATCAGGTGTTGACATCGAATTAAAATTATAATTATAGGAGGTGACTTTCGATGACCAAAAGGTATCTTAGGAAGAAAAAGTAGGTATGACTCAAATCTTCGCTGAAAATGGAGAATTAATTCCAGTAACAGTAGTTGAAGCGAAAGGTAACGTCGTATTACAAAAGAAAACAGAAGAAGTTGAAGGATACAACGCAATCCAATTAGGATTCGACGATAAACGTCCTTACGATAAAGAACGTAAAGACCGTTTAGTAAAAGTTGCGAACAAACCTGAACAAGGTCACGCAGATAAAGCTAACACTGCTCCAAAACGTTTCGTACGCGAAATCAGAGATGCAGAAGTTGCTAATTATGAAGTAGGTCAAGAAGTCCAAGTTGATATTTTTGCAGCAGGGGACTTAGTTGACGTAACAGGAGTAAGTAAAGGTAAAGGATTCCAAGGGGCAATCAAGCGTCATGGACAAAGCCGCGGACCAATGGCTCACGGTTCTCGTTACCACCGTCGTCCTGGGTCAATGGGACCTGTAGCACCTAACCGTGTATTCAAAGGTAAAGCATTACCAGGTCAAATGGGTGGAGTTACAGTTACTACTCAAAACTTAGAAATCGTAAGCGTAGATGTAGAAAATGGATTAATCCTAGTTAAAGGATGTATTCCAGGATCTAAGAAAAGCTTCGTAAAAATCCAATCAGCAGTTAAATCTGGTAAATAATCGGAAAATATACGGAAGGAGGAAAATAGATAATGCCACAATTAGATTTATTTAAACAAGACGGTACTAAAGTTGGTGCAGTTGAAGCTAGTGAAGCAGTATTCGGGATTGAACCAAATCAACACGTTTTATTCCAAGCTGTAACATTACAAAGAGCATCACTTCGTCAAGGTACACACAAAACAAAAGGACGTTCTGAAGTTTCAGGTGGTGGTCGCAAACCATGGCGTCAAAAAGGAACAGGTCGTGCTCGCCAAGGATCTATCCGTTCACCACAATGGCGTGGAGGTGGAATTGTATTCGGACCTACACCACGTAGCTACAGCTTCAAAATGCCACGTAAAATGCGTCGTTTAGCATTACGTTCTGCTTTATCTTCAAAAAGTAGCGACTAACGAAGTATTTGCATTAGAAAGCTTTATCATTTGATACAATTAAAACTAAAAACTTTAAAGAAATGTTATCAAACCTTAGCCTAGAGAAAAAAAGTATTATTCGTAGTTACTGAACTAGAAGAAAATACTGTTTTATCAGGAAGAAATATTCCAGGAGTTGAATTCGTTGAAACAACTGGTCTTAACGTATTAGACATCTTAGGAAGCAACAAAGTTGTATTCACTAAAGATGCAGTAGAAAAAGTTGGGAGGTATTAGCATAATGGAAGCACGCGATATTATCAAACGCCCAGTACTAACTGAAAAAAGTTATTTATTAATGCAAGAAAATAAATACACTTTCCTAGTAGACACACGCGCTCACAAAACTCAAATTAAACAAGCTATCGAAGAAATCTTCGGAGTTAAAGTTGAGAAAGTAAACGTAATGAACTACAAACCAAAAATTCCGTCGTGTTGGAAGATACGGTGGTTACACTAACAAACGTAGAAAAGCTATCGTTAAGTTAGCAGAAGGACAAACAATCGAAGGATTATTCGCTTAAGAATAACAAATACCACTAAGGAGGAAAAATGACAAATGGCAATTAAAGTATATAAAGCTATAACTAACGGTCGTCGTAACATGACATCATTAGATTTTGCAGAAATTACAACTAACAAACCAGAAAAGTCATTATTAGCGCCGCTACCGAAAAAAGCGGGAAGAAATAACCAAGGTAAAATCACTGTTCGTCACCACGGTGGAGGACACAAAAAACAATACCGTATTATTGACTTCAAGAGAAATAAAGACAACGTACCAGCAAAAGTTGCTACTATCGAGTACGATCCAAACCGTTCAGCGAACATCGCTCTATTACACTATGTAGATGGAGAAAAAAGATACATCATCGCTCCTAAAGAACTTAAAGTAGGACAAATCTTAGTATCTGGTGAAACTGCTGATATTAAAGTTGGTAATGCATTACCACTAGCAAACATCCCAGTAGGGACATTAATTCACAACATCGAACTTAAACCTGGTAAAGGTGGACAATTAGTACGTTCAGCTGGAGCAAGTGCTCAAGTACTTGGTAAAGAAGGTAAATACGTATTAGTACGTCTTAAATCAGGAGAAGTAAGAATGATCTTAGCAACTTGCCGTGCTACAATCGGTGAAGTTGGTAACGAACAACACGGACTAGTAAATATCGGTAAAGCCGGTAGAACTCGTTGGTTAGGTAAAAGACCAACTGTACGTGGATCTGTTATGAACCCGAACGATCACCCACACGGTGGTGGTGAAGGACGTACTTCAATCGGACGTAAATCACCTATGTCACCATGGGGTAAACCTACTCTTGGTAAGAAAACTCGTTCTAAAAAAGCTCGTTCAAACAAATTTATCGTACGTGCTAGAACTAAATAATAAAATTAATCAAAGGTTAGTTGGTGAGGAGCAAGAGCTCTTTACCACACCCTTAAGTATGCAAAGTATCGGAAAGGAGATAACACAATGGCTCGTAGTTTAAAAAGGACCATTCGCTGATCACCACTTATTAGCAAAAGTTGAAAAAATGAACGAACAAGAAAAGAAACAAGTAATTAAAACTTGGTCTCGTCGTTCAACAATCTTCCCAACATTCATAGGACTTACTTTTGCAGTATATGACGGAAGAAAACATGTACCTGTATATGTGACTGAAGATATGGTAGGACACAAATTAGGTGAGTTTGCACCAACAAGAACTTACAAAGGTCACGCTGCAGACGACAGAAAAACAAGAAGATAATTTAGAAATTAGTAAAATCAAGGAGGCACATTCATGGAGTCAAAAGCAATCGCTAAGACAGTCCGCATCGCTCCTCGTAAAGTAAGACTAGTATTAGACTTAGTACGTGGAAAAAAAGTGGGCGAAGCATTAGGAATTTTAGAATTCACAACTAAATCAGCTTCTTTACCAGTAGCTAAAGTTATTAAATCAGTCTCGCTAACGCTGAACACAACTATGGAATGAATGTAGAAGACTTAGTAGTATCACAAGCATTTGCAAATGAAGGACCAACTCTTAAAAGATTCCGTCCAAGAGCAAAAGGTGCTGCAAGTTCAATCAACAAAAGAACAAGTCACATCACTATCGTTTTAAGTGATAACAAATAATAAAAATTAAGAAATTATAAAAGCTAAACTAGTTAAAGGAGGCTACAAACTGTGGGTCAAAAAGTACATCCAATAGGCTTACGTGTTGGAGTTATTCGTGATTGGGATTCAAAATGGTATGCGGAAAAAGATTTCGCTGCTAACTTACACGAAGATTTCAAAATCCGTGAGTTCATCAGTAAACAATTAAAAGACGCTTCAGTTTCTAAAGTAGAAATTGAAAGATTTGATAAGAAAGTAAACATTTCAGTACACACTGGTAAACCAGGTATGGTTATCGGTAAAGGTGGTTCTGAAATCGATAAATTAAGATTAGAATTAAACAAATTAACTGGAAAAAGAGTACACATTAATGTAGTTGAAATCAAAAAAGTTGATATCGACGCTAAATTAGTAGCTGAAAACATTGCTCGTCAATTAGAAGCTCGTGTATCATTCCGTCGTGCTCAAAAACAAGCTATCCAAAGAGCTATGAGAGCAGGAGCTAAAGGAATCTAAAACTCAAGTATCAGGACGTCTTGGTGGAGCAGATATCGCTCGTGCAGAACACTACTCAGAAGGTTCAGTGCCACTACACACATTAAGAGCAGACATCGATTACGCTCACGAAGAAGCAGATACAACTTATGGTAAACTTGGAGTTAAAGTTTGGATTAACCGTGGTGAAGTATTACCAACTAGAAAATCTGAAAAAGGAGGTAACTAATTTATGTTAATGCCTAAACGTGTTAAATATCGTCGTCAACACAGACAATCAACAAAAGGTAAATCTAAAGGCGGAAACGTAGTAGATTTCGGTGAATATGGATTACAAGCGACTACTGCAGCAAGAGTTACTTCTCGTCAAATAGAAGCTGCTCGTATAGCGATGACTCGTTATATGAAACGTGGTGGTAAAGTTTGGATTAAGATCTTCCCTCACATGCCTTACACTAAAAAACCATTAGAAGTACGTATGGGATCTGGTAAAGGTGCAGTAGAAGGATGGGTTGCAATCGTTAAACCAGGTAGAGTGATGTTCGAAGTTGCTGGAGTAAGTGAAGAAGTTGCACGTGAAGCTCTAAGACTTGCATCTCACAAGTTACCTGTTAAATGTAAATTTGTAAAACGTGAAGAAACAGGTGGTGAAGCATAATGAAAACAAATGAATTCAAATCAATGATTAGAGAATTAACTTCACAAGAGTTAGAAGCAAAAATCAAAGAATTAAAAGAAGAGCTTTTCAACTTACGCTTCCAATTGGCAACTGGTCAATTAGAAAATACAGCTCGTATTAGTCAAGTTAGAAAATCAATCGCTCGTATGAAAACTGTTATTCGCGAAAGAGAATTAGCGAATAAATAATAATAGGAGGCAAACATGACTGAGAGAAATGATAGAAAAGTTTACGTTGGAAAAGTAGTTTCTGATAAAATGGACAAAACAATCACAGTTTTAGTAGAAACTTACAAAAAACATCCTCTATACGGTAAACGTGTAAAATATTCTAAAAAAATTCAAAGCACATGATGAAAACAATGTTGCTAAATTAAATGATATCGTTAAAATAATGGAAACTCGTCCATTATCTGCAACTAAAAAAACTTCCGTTTAGTAGAAGTAGTAGAAGAAGCAGTTATAATCTAATAAAACTAGGATAAACCCTAAGAAGGAGGCAAAAAGCGCATGATTCAACAAGAAACACGCTTAAAAAGTGGCTGATAACTCAGGAGCAAAAAGAAGTTTTAACAATTAAAGTTCTAGGTGGTTCAGGACGTAAAGTTGCTAACATTGGTGACGTAATTGTATGTTCTGTTAAAAAAGCAACACCAGGTGGAGTTGTTAAAAAAGGTGAAGTAGTTAAAGCCGTAATCGTTCGTACAAAAACAGGAGCTCGTCGTAACGACGGTTCATATATTAAATTTGATGAAAATGCTGTGTAATTATCCGTGATGATAAGAGCCCACGTGGTACACGTATTTTTCGGACCAGTTGCTCGTGAATTAAGAGACGGTAACTACATGAAAATCGTATCACTAGCTCCAGAAGTATTATAATATATAAAAAGTACAGTAAAGAAGGAGGTTAACAAGAAATGTTCATTAAAAAAGGTGATAAAGTTGTAGTAATTACTGGTAAAGACAAAGGTAAAGTTGGTACAGTAATCGAAGCACAACCTAAAAAAGATCGTGTTGTTGTAGAAGGTGTTAACATCATTAAAAAAACACGTTAAAAAAATTCTCAAGATGCACCTCAAGGTGGAATCGTTGAAAAAGAAGCAGCAATTCACGTATCAAACGTAATGTTACAAGATCCTGAAACTGGAAAAGCGACAAGAGTACGTTTCGAAACAAAAGATGGTAAGAAAGTACGTATCGCAGTAAAATCAGGAAAAGAAATATAATAATAGTTGAAGAAAGGAGGCACTATTTTAGATGGCTCGTTTAGAAGATAAATTTAAATCTGAGATAACAAAAGAATTAATGACAAAATTTGAGTACAGCAGTGTAATGCAAGTACCAAAAATTGAAAAAATCGTAATTAACATGGGTGTAGGTGATGCTGTGCAAAACTCTAAAGCCCTAGACAACGCAGTAGCAGAATTAGCTTTAATTTCTGGTCAAAAACCATTAGTAACAAGAGCTAAAAAATCAATCGCTACTTACAGACTTCGTGAAGGTATGCCTATCGGGGCTAAAGTTACTTTACGTGGAGAAAGAATGTATGAATTCTTCGACAAATTAGTAACTGTAGCACTTCCACGTGTACGTGACTTCCACGGTGTTTCTAAAAAAGCATTCGATGGTCGTGGTAACTACACACTAGGTGTTAAAGAACAATTAATTTTCCCTGAAATTGATTACGATAAAGTAAGTAAAGTACGTGGTATGGACATCGTTATAGTAACTACAGCTAACACTGATGAAGAAGCTCGTGAGTTATTAACACAATGTGGAATGCCATTCGCAAAATAAGAAAGGTGAGGTAAAAGACACATGGCTAAAAAAGCAATGGTAGAGCGTGAATTAAAACGCCAAAAATTAGTTGACAAGTATGCAGCTAAAAGAGCGGAATTAAAAGCTAAAGGTGATTACATCGGACTTAGCAAACTTCCAAAAAACTCAGCTCCAGCTCGTTTACACAATCGTTGTAGCATAACTGGACGTCCTCACGGATACATTGGAAAATTTGGAATCAGCCGTATTAAATTCCGTGAATTAGCTTACAAAGGACAAATTCCTGGAGTTAAAAAAGCAAGTTGGTAATATATTAGTAGAAGAAAGGAGGATTTATCCTAATGACAATGACAGATCCTATCGCAGATATGCTAACACGTATTCGTAATGCTAACATGGTTAAACACGAAACATTAGAATTACCTGCGTCAAATATTAAAAAGCAAATTGCAGAAATCTTAAAACAAGAAGGTTTCATCAATGATGTAGAATACATCGAAGATAACAAACAAGGAAAACTTAAACTTACTCTTAAATACTCAAAAGGTGAAAGAGTAATTAAAGGAATTAAAAGAATTTCAAAACCTGGTTTACGTGTATACGCTAAAGCAGATGAACTGCCAAGAGTATTAAACGGACTAGGAATAGCAATCGTATCAACTTCAACTGGAGTTGTAACTGATAAAGTTGCTCGTAAAAATAACACAGGTGGAGAAGTATTAGCTTACATCTGGTAATATTATAAGGAGGTGCCAATTAAATGTCACGTATAGGTAATAAAGTTATTACAGTACCTGCAGGGGTTGAAGTTAGCATCGTTGATAACTTCGCAACAGTTAAAGGACCTAAAGGTGAATTAAAACAACAATTTGATAAAGACATGACTTTCAACATTGAAGGAAGTGAAATCACAGTAGTACGTCCATCTGACTCAAAACGTCACCGTACAGTACACGGAACAACTCGTGCTATCTTAGCAAACATGATTGAAGGTGTATCAACTGGATTCAAAAAAGAACTTGAATTAATCGGGGTTGGATACCGTGCTCAAATGCAAGGTAAAAAATTAGTACTAAGTGTTGGATACTCTCACCCAGTTGAATTCGAAGAAATCGATGGAATTAAATTAGGTGTTGAAGGAAACACTAAAGTTAGTATCGAAGGTATTAACAAAGAAGTAGTAGGACAATACGCAGCTAAAGTTCGTGCAGTACGTCCTCCAGAACCTTACAAAGGTAAAGGTATTCGCTACGTTGGTGAATATGTTCGCCGTAAAGAAGGAAAAACTGGTAAATAATAGATAACAGAAAGGAGTGTTTCAAATATGATTACGAAACTTGATAAAAATAAAGTTCGTAAAAAAAGACACGCAAGAGTACGTGTTAAAGTTCAAGGAACTACAGAAGTTCCACGTTTAAACGTATACCGTTCAAACACAAACATTTACGCACAAATTATTGATGACACTAAAGGTGTTACATTAGCATCAGCTTCTTCATTAAAACTTGAAAATGTTTCTAAATCAAGTGTAGAAGCAGCTAAAGAAGTTGGAAAATTAATCGCAGAAGTAGCTAAAACTAAAGGAATTGAAAAAGTTGTTTTCGACCGTGGAGGATACCTATATCACGGACGTGTTAAAGCATTAGCTGAAGCAGCACGTGAAAACGGACTTGTATTCTAATAAAGGAGGGAAATAAGTAGATGCGTCAAGAAGAAATCAAAAAAGAATTTGAAGAACGCGTAGTTGCCATTCGTCGTGTAGCTAAAGTTGTTAAAGGTGGACGTCGTTTCCGTTTCTCTGCTTTAGTAGTAGTAGGTGACAAAAATGGTCGCGTAGGATTTGGTACTGGTAAAGCTCAAGAGGTACCAGATGCAATCAGAAAAGCAGTTGAAGCTGCAAAACACAACTTAATTACTGTACCAGTAGTTAACGGAACAATACCTCACGAAATCATCGGGCAATTTGGAGCAGGTTCAGTATTAATCAAACCAGCTGCACCTGGTACAGGGGTTATCGCTGGTGGACCAGTTCGTGCCGTATTAGAATTATCAGGTATTTCAAATATCTTATCAAAATCTCTAGGTTCAAACACACCAGTAAACATGGTTCGTGCTACAATCGAAGGATTAACAAGATTACAAACAGTTGAACACGTAGCAGCTTTACGTGGTAAATCTGTGGAAGAATTATTAGGATAAGAGGAGGAAAAGAACATGACATTAAAAGTAACCCTAACTCGTAGTACTATTGGTCGTCCAAAGAATCAAAGAAAAGTAGTTGAAGCTCTTGGTCTTAAAAAAATGCACCAAACAGTTGAACACAAAGACAACGCTGCGATTCGTGGTATGATTAACAAAGTTTCACACTTAGTAACAGTAGAAGAAAAAAATAAGAATTATTAATACAAGGAGGTGCTAGTCTAAATGAAATTACATGAATTACAACCAGTTGAAGGTTCTCGTAAAGAGCGTAACAGAGTAGGTCGTGGGATTGGATCAGGAAATGGTAAAACTTCAGGACGTGGTCAAAAAGGACAAAAAGCACGTAGTGGTGGTGGAGTTCGCCCAGGATTTGAAGGTGGACAAAACCCATTATTCAGACGTATTCCAAAACGTGGATTTAACAATGTAAATAGAAAAGAATTTGCAGTTGTAAATCTTAACGACTTAAACAAATTTGAAGATGGTACTGTAGTATCACCTGCTCTATTATTAGATACTAAAGTTATTAAAAAAGAACTTTCAGGTGTTAAAGTATTAGCTAACGGTAAATTAGAGAAAAAATTAACTGTACAAGCTCACAAATTCTCATCTTCAGCAAAAGAAGCTATCGAAGCAGCTGGAGGAGTTTGCGAGGTGCTATAATATATGTTTAGTGCATCACTAAATTTATTTAAAGTTAAAGAAACTCGTAACAAAATCTTATTTACCCTATTTGGTATATTATTATTCCGTATCGGTTCTTATTTACCGGTACCTGGGGTAGATGCAGATGTCCTAAAAAACCAAGACGCATCTGGATTATTCGGAATATTTAACACATTTGCAGGAGGAGCTTTACAACAGTTTTCTGTATTCGCTATGGGTATTATGCCCTACATTACAGCATCTATCGTAATTCAACTTATGCAAATGGATGTTATTCCTTCATTAACAGAGTGGTCTAAACAAGGTGAAGTTGGACATAAAAAAACGCAAAAACTAACAAGAGTCTTAGCAATTATCTTAGCATTTATCCAATCGCTTATTATGTCTTATGGATTTAATAATGCATATCAAGGATTAATTAAAGATACTTCAATTCTAGGATTCATTACAGTAGCCGTAGTATTAACAGCTGGTACAGCATTATTACTATGGATTGGTGATCAGATATCTCAATATGGTGTTGGTAATGGTGTATCTATCATTATCTTAGCGGGTATTATTGCCCGTTTACCAATGGAATTCATACAAGTTTATGAATCTCAAATTAAAGATGCTGAGAACTTAACATTAGCAATTTTTAAAAATTGTTATTGTAGCAATTATTGTAATAGGTATCGTTGTCTGCTGTAGTATATATACAAGAAGCAAACCGTAAAATTCCTATTCAATACTCTCAAGCGAGAGCAGGTCGTAGAATGTTAGGAGCAAGATCAACTTACTTGCCTCTAAAAGTGAATAGTGCAGGGGTTATCCCAGTAATCTTCGCTATCGCATTCTTACAATTACCTAGAACTATTGCGATATTCGCACCTAATAACGAAAAGTTACAAAGAATTGTATCATATTTCGATTTCAGTCATGTTCTAGGATTAACATTATACGTAGTATTAATTATTGCGTTCTGTTACTTCTATGTAATGGTGCAAGTTAACCCAGAAAAAATGGCTGATAATTTAAGAAAACAAGGAAGTTTTGTTCCAGGGGTTAGACCAGGTAAAAAAACTGAACAATACATTACAGGTATTTTATACAGACTAACGTTTGTAGGTTCAATATTCCTAGCAGCTGTTTCGGTTCTTCCGACAATATTCACCAGCATTGCAAAATTACCAGCATCTGTTCAAATTGGTGGTACAAGTTTAATAATTGTTGTCAGTGTAGCGCTAGAGACAGTTAAACAACTTAATACTCAATTAACAGAGAAGAACTATAGAAGTTTTCATTACAGGACGAAAAGGTGGTAAATAATTATGATGAATATTATTTTAATGGGATTACCAGGAGCGGGTAAAGGTACTCAAGCAGAGCAAATTAAAGCGAATTATCCAATTCCACATATTTCAACTGGAGATATGTTTAGAGCTGCTATTAAAAATGAGACTCCGCTTGGAAAAGAAGCAAAAAGTTATATTGATAAAGGACAACTTGTTCCTGACAGTGTAACTATAGGATTAGTTGAAGAAAGATTGAATCAAGAAGATGCAAAAGAAGGCTTTTTACTTGACGGTTTTCCAAGAACAGTAGAACAAGCTGAAGCCCTTGATCAAATTTTAGCAAAAACTAATAGAAAAATCGATAAAGTATTAAACATCGATGTAGATCCAGCTATTCTGTTACCTCGTTTAACAGGTAGAAGAATCTGTAAACAATGTGGAAACACTTATCACTTGATTTTCAACCCTCCAAAAGTTGAAGGTGTTTGTGATAATGATGGTGGTGAACTGTACCAAAGAAGTGATGACAACGAAGAAACAGTTGGAAATCGCTTAGAAGTTAATATTAAACAAACAAAACCGTTATTAGACTTTTATAGTCAAAAAGAAGGTGTAGTTGAAAATATTAATGGTGACCAAGACATCAAAGTAGTTTTCCAAGACGTACAAAATATATTAGATAAACTGAAATAGTCAGGGAGGAAAAGTATGGCAAAAGATGTCATTGAAGTAGAAGGTTTAGTAGTAGAAAACTTGCCGAATGCAATGTTTAAAAGTAGAATTAGAAAATGGTCATATTATTTTAGCTCATGTTTCTGGAAAAATCAGAATGAATTATATAAGAATTTTTACCAGGTGATAAAGTTACAGTAGAAATGAGTCCGTATGACCTGACAAAAGGTAGAATAACTTATAGATTCAAGTAAGTTATAAACTCAAGGAGGAAATAACGATGAAAGTAAGACCATCAGTAAAAAAAATCTGTGACAAATGTAAAGTAATTCGTCGTGGTGGTAAAGTATTAGTGATTTGCGAAAACGCAAAACATAAACAAAAACAAGGATAATTAATTAGGAGGTGCAAACTTAATGGCACGTATAGCAGGAGTCGATATTCCACGTGAAAAACGCGTTGTTATATCACTAACTTATGTATATGGTATAGGTTTAAAAACTTCTCAAAAAATCTTAAAAGAAGCTGGAGTTTCTGAAGATGTGAGAGTTAAAGACTTAACAGGTGAACAACTAGATAAAATTCGTGAAATCGTAGATAACTATAAAACAGAAGGTGACTTACGTCGTGAAGTTTCATTAAACATCAAACGTCTAATGGAAATCGGATGTTACAGAGGAATCCGTCACCGTCGTGGACTACCAGTAAGAGGGCAAAATACTAAGAACAACTCTCGTACTCGTAAAGGTCCTAAGAAAACAGTTGCGAACAAGAAAAAATAATTAGGATAGGAGGAGAAACACAACTATGGCTCGTAAACAACAATCACGTAAACGTCGTGTGAAAAAAAATATACAAAATGGTGTTGCACACATTCGTTCTACATTCAACAACTCAATCGTAACAATTACAGATGAACATGGTAATGCAGTATCATGGTCAAGTGCAGGAGCGCTAGGATTCAAAGGTTCTAGAAAATCTACTCCATTCGCAGCACAAATGGCAAGTGAAGCAGGAGCTAAACAAGCTATGGAACACGGAATGAAATATGTAGATGTAACAGTTAAAGGTCCAGGTGCAGGACGTGAAGCAGCAATTCGTGCATTACAATCTGCTGGATTAGAAGTTACATCAATCAAAGACGTAACTCCAGTTCCTCACAATGGATGTCGCCCACCTAAACGTCGTCGTGTATAATAATAACATAGACAAAATTTAGGAGGTTTAACATAATGTTAGCAATAGAAAAACCAAAAATTCAAATCATTGAAGAATCATCAGATAAAAGATTTGGTCGCTTTGTAGTTGAACCACTTGAACGTGGATATGGAACTACATTAGGTAATTCATTGAGAAGAATGTTAATCTCATCATTACCAGGAGCAGCAGCAAGAAGCATCGATATTGAGGGAGTTCAACACGAATTCCAAGCAATTAAAGGTGTTGTAGAAGATGTTACTGAAATCATTATGAACGTTAAAAACATTGCGTTTGTAGTTCATTCTGAAGAAGAAAAACAAGTTTCAATCAGTGTTAAAGGTCCAGCAGTTGTTACTGCAGCAGACATCGCTATCGATTCTGATATCGAAGTAGTAAATACTGATCAACACATTGCAACAGTATCAGAAGGTGGACAGTTTGAAATGATTATTTACGTTGGAAAAGGACGTGGATTTGTACCAGCTGATGGTAACAAAAAACGTGACTTACCAATCGGAGTTATTCCAATCGATTCAATTTATACACCAGTATCAAAAGTTAACTATACAGTAGAAAAAACTAGGGTAGGTCAAAGTGCTGACTTTGATAAACTAATCTTAGATGTTACTACTAATGGTTCAATTACAGCTAACGACGCTTTAGCATTAGCATCAAAAATTCTAATTTCACACTTAGAATTATTTATGGAAATGTCTGAAGAAGCAAAAGCTGCTGAAATATTGGTAGCTAAAGAAGAAGATAATAAAGTTCAAATGTT